>ENA-OONB01000017-OONB01000017.1-viral-metagenome-genome-assembly--contig:-NODE-17-length-16770-cov-26.595686_pt1 | contig 16770 bp, 29 predicted proteins | sample MGYA00245309_ERZ501080 | MGnify/ENA primary metagenome ERZ501080 (study PRJEB25959, sample SAMN05341348) | viral metagenome | host: human-associated | place: USA: California | collected 2014-04-21 | study... | reverse complement strand
GGCATAATAAAATACCCAATGACTGAAATCATCATCTTTTACCCATTCTTTCCAACTTTCGAGCTCGTCATCATAAGCACCGCCACGAATGACGTTGTTTGTGGTAGATATAAAAAGCGTCCCCTTGTTTTTTCTTAACCCCTGTCTAATAGTAATAAGAGGGTTCTTTTTAAAAGCACCAAACTCATCTATTATCACAAGCTGTTCACGTCCACCGTCTAGCGTATCCTCGTTACTAGCATAGATAGAAATCTCTGTACCTTTGCTTTTTAGAATTGAGTTATCTTTTACGATGATTTGCTCTTTATTCAGCTTGAACTGGTTTTTAAATTTATTAATGATAGTACCTTGACAGTTTCCCATAGCTCTAAAATGCTTCATCAAGATTTTTTCTGCTTGGTCTTTTTTGGTAGCCATTAAAGCAATAACACTATTAGGATTAGGAAACAAAAAGAGTTCAATTAAAGCTATCATGACATCAAGAATAGATTTCGCGTTTGAACGTCCTACAATTACGACAAACTCGTCAATCTGATAAGGCGTGCAATACATCAAAGTAAGTACAGCCTTGTGGTATGGTATGATTTTAAAGCGTTCGTTATTAGGCAAAGTCATAAACTCTTCAATGAAGTTAAAAATTCTCTCCGCCTTTTTGTAGTCTATTTCATGTTCGATTTTAACCACTTTTTTCTTTAGCAGCTTAATCATTTCGCCATTATCTTTCTCTTGTCCTATCCACTCTTGAATTAAACTCATTTTTTATATCTCCTTATATCAAGCCCTCCGCTATAATTCTAGCATAGTCTATCAAATCTCCGCTTCGTTCCATTCCTTGATGGCATTTATGGCAAAGAACTTCGGTAGATACATTTATTACCTCTTTGTCAAAGTCGTTGACCTCTAACATGTCGTTTTGCCATTGTAGTGGTATAACGTGATGACAAATTAAGTGTTCTGTACTCCAACACTTCTCGCAATGTCCTACCCTGTTCTTTTCTTCACGTGCCTTTTTTATCCACTTAGGGTTATTGTATAGCTTACTTTTAGTATAAATCAACGCTTATTTAGTTTTACCCCATTTCTTTCTAGTTTGTTATAAATTTCGTTCGCAATTCTACGACCGTCTGCACTAGATTGTACGTAAATTTTGATGTCTTGTTGTGAGTTGTCTTGTGTTCCAATGCTTGGGGACGCGGTTGTTCCTTTTGTTGCTCGTGCATAAGGTTGGACCGCGTTGACAGCTCTGCTGATTGCTTCCCTACCACCTGCAAAGAATTGTAAGTCCAATGGTAGTTGTCCATTTCTTGAACCTAGAATTTTTTTACCTAGTGAAGTAGGGTCTTTAATTTCTAGAGGGTCAATATTACTTCTTAACCAACCCCAATGAAAGTCACTAAAAGCGTCGCCCCATGTACTGTCCTTTCTGAAACCTAATGCTTTACCAATTAAACCTGTGTTACCTCCAATATTACTTGAAGCCCTCAACAATTTTTGAACAGCACTATAAGCGTCGTTAGCCCAATTATAAACATCTCTGATTTGACTAACAATTGAACCAACTTTATCTAAGAAACTACCAATAGAGGTAAAATTTATTTTATTGAAAAATTTTTCTACTGCTCGTTTCGCGTCATTTACTGCGCCTTTCATCTCATCATTTGACACTTTACCGTCATGGTTCTTGTCAATGATTTGTGATAATGCACCAACGGCTTTACCTGCCATTTGTCCTAACTGACTTCCGATAGTGCTTGCCATTGTTGTGGCGTTGTTTCCTAGGTTAGCCATGTCAATACCTGTATCTCCTAGACCTTTACGGAAACCGTCCAAAGCGCTTGTGTTGAAACCATTAGAAATCATTTCTCTGATTTGTCCCCAAGTGCTAGGACCGCTTGACGCTAATTGCTCCCCTTTTTGTTGGAACAATTCAATGGCTCGATTCATTACTTCGGTACTGAAAACTCCGTCTTCCATTTTATCTTTGAAGTTTTCCATAGTAACAGCGCCGTCACTTGTCGCGTTCATGGCGTTAAGTAACGTACTTGTGAAGCCTTCGCCGAAAACGTTGGTAAAATCTTGCACACTCAATTGACCGTCTTTAAGCATACGTTTTACGCCACCAGTAGAAACTTCAATGCCTTTTAACGATGTTTGAGCTTTTGCCATTTTACTAGCCCAATTATCGCCAAAGGTATTTGCCAACAAGTTAGCCTCTACTTTACCTTTTTTTAAAGCGTCTGGCAACTGTTCGGCTGTCGTTCCTACGTTTTGCATTTCGTTTGCTGCCTGAATAAGCATATCGCGAAACTGAGCACCAAGTGCTGATTGCATCATTTGGTTGAAATCTTGAGCATGTAACGCCCCTGAACCTAGCGCTTGAGCTAAACCATAAGTAAATTGCTTTTGTGTGTCCATTCCTAGACCTAAGCTGTCCCCCACGGCATTAATTGCATTAACAGTCTTATAGGCTTCATCCCCGCTTACTTTCATGTAACTAGAAATAGTCGCCCCTAGTTCATTCAAATCGTTCTTTTGTGACTTTAAGAGTGAGTTACCTTTGTCAATATGGCCATTAAATTGTTCGTATCCTTTAGCTCCGTCTGAAAGAGTTGTACTAAGTGTTTTCTGTGCCTGAATTTGACGGTCGTATGTATTCATTAAGGTGTTTGCGAAACCACTAGTCAAGTCAACAGCCTTTGAAATTCCACCACTTACAAGCCCAATGGCTGATGAAATACCACTTATAACATTACCAACTTTTGAGAACGTTCCAAGTAGCGAACCACCTGCTGCCTTCATCTTGTCAACTGCACTAGATAGACCGTTACTCTGAACGCTTTGCGAACCAATTTTTGAAAGCTCTGTGCTTAATCTTGTCGCTTGAGTTTGTGCTTTAACTAGTTGACTTTCTAATGCCTGTACTTGTTTTTGTGTAGCACCTGACATCTTTGCATTTGCAAGTGCCTTTGTTAAATTGTCAGCGTTCTGTTTAGCAAGGTTTAAAGCTCTTTGAGTTTCTTTAATGCCTTTGTCTTTCATAGTCACAGAGCCTGTTATTTGAGCGTTTCTGTTCGTTTCTTTAGCAAGCCGACCGATATTGTTAATTTCTCTTTGAGCTTCCCTAGCACTACTTAAAACGCCTTTAGTGTCTAACTCTGCCTGAATGACATATTTTTCTTTAGCCATTGTTTGTTATACTCCTTAATTTACGATTAATCGTTTTTGTTTTGTCGTCCATTTCGTGAGTGGCTTTAACTAGCGTTTGTCCATAACGTTGGTGCAAGTTACGGTCATGAAGCAAAACATTGAGCATCCTCCAACTTTCTTCTTTGTCTTTAAAACCGTTAATAATACCAATGTTACCACTTTTAAGCGAACCGTATGAACGTGTTACCTGCTTATTAATTTTCTTGGTATCAAATTTAGCACGATATCCCGAAAAGTCGCCACCTAATGAACTTTTATAACTTCGTTTGACTGTGTTCTGATTAGAATTAAAGATATCAACCATTTCTAACCAAACTTTCTTAAGTTGTTTCTCTGTGAACTTTTCTAGTCCTTTGATTTGCTTGGTGGTTGCCATAATTTTACCTCTACATGTTCCGATTTGTTTAGCTCTTCTGCTGTTGTTTTCTTCTTCTCTTTAGGTGTCAACGCTGAAATTAGTTTTAATGTCCAGCCTAAAGGTCTATGGCTATATACTTCATAGGGAATCCTGAAAGCCGTCATAGCACTAACAATTGCAAGTGTAGTAATTCTTGCGGTTTCCCTTATTTCTTCTTTGCTAGTGCTATTGCTTTTTTTGTTTCGTCTACCAATTGTTCCATAAGTTCGGCAACTGTAACAGGTAAAAGCCCGCCAATTAAAGCCCCTAAAATTTCGTCAAGTGTGTACTGTGGCGAACAAGCCCAAAAGAACAATGCCAAACTGTGATAATCTCGTTCGTTTAAATCTCCGAAATAAATTCCGTTATCTTCCATACGTTCTAATGCTTTAAAATCAAATTTAAAATCTTCTTTCTTCATCTGTGTATCCCCTTATAAATTAAAATAAAAGAGTGGGAACTATCATTTCCAAGCCCTCCACTCTTAAAATTACGCTTTGATGTCAGTACTTTTAAGCGGTTTAAGGTCTGTAAACAACTTTTTGAAAGCAAGTGCTGGTCCGCTTGTTCCAGTTGCTAGGTCTTTGTCAGACACTTTGAACTTAACAAACAAGCGTTTTTGACCATTAAGTGTAAAATCTCCAGTCGTCACGGTTGCTGTGTGTTCGTACTCTTTACCAGTTGGACTTTCTTCGTCCGCTTCGGCCGTGTCACTAGGTGTTGTAGCCTGAACACTTGGATAGAATGTCGCTTTGTAACCCGTTCCTTCATCGTCACGGTAACGTTCAGCATAAGCAAAACCATAAGGTTTGTAATTTGCTACGTCGTCAGTTAAGAACCCTTGAACATCTCCAAACCCTAAAGCGTGTGTCGCAAATTCATCAGGTAGATCATAAGACTTAACTGTAATTTGTGTAGTTTTAGCCCCTGCGATTGTACGATAAGGAGCGTTAAACCCTGCATAGAAATTTGTGTTTTCTTGGTTGTTCTCTGTTTCAATACCGCGCAAACCTGCGATAGGGATGCCTGGTTTTAACCCTGTTAGGTCTGTGAAAACTACTCCATACCCTAGACCGTGTGTCAATTCGTTTTTTGATGTATATGCCATTTATTTTTATCCTCCTACTACTTCCAAACTTTAACAGCACCGTCTTTGAGGAAACCACCGCAAACGGTAATAGTACCATATACCTGTACTTTATTATGACGAACATCTTTAGTCACATTAAACTCTGGTAATAAGTCCCCTGCTAAAATGCCTTTGTAAGGGTTAATGAGCACCTTGTTAAAAGTGTTATCCCTTCCGTCATTATAGTGCTTAAAGCTCAAAGTTTCAATTTTAGTCACTCCATTAACAACTGGTGTGAAATCATTTTCTTTTACAAAAAGAACATCGTCGCCTGATTGTGAAAACTTATCTGAACTTGCTTTCTGTTTAACAGCACCAACAATTGAACTCGAAGCGATTGAGCTATGAACTCCACCCCAAATTAAATGGCTTTCGATTGTTTGATACAAAGTATATAGAACTGTATTCAATGCACTTTGTACACCGTCAGCAGTTAAATTACCTGAATCAGAAAGATTAATACCAAAACCAAAACCACGAGGGGGAAGAATTTTATAAGTTTCTTCATTTACGCTTAATACGCTATCAGTTTGTCCTTGCTCTTTAGCTTCAGGAAACCCTGTTAGATTGACCGACTGCAATAAATCTGCCCCGACTTTGGGGATACGTGACAAGAGAGGGAACTCATCGCTAACGTCCCCCCATTTATCACATTCTCGATTTGTTGAACATAACGGTCTGTAATATTAAATTCAGCCATTATTTATTACCTTTCTTATTTTTGTACTCGTGATACTTCCTTATTTACTACCCTCTTTTTTTAGGTATGCTGAACGGTTTTTGCCACGGATAGAACCACCCACAAGAGTTTCAGAAAGCCATTGCTCCACGTTATAACGTAGGTCAAAGTCGTTGTAGTTTTCCATATTCAAATCCCCGATAAGAACGTACTCATTATGATTGTAAACAGCAACTTCGTCCTTAGGCATCCAAACACGTGTTTCAAGATTAACCACCCCAAACGATTGAGCGATTTGTTCTTTTGTTGCCAACTCATTGAAACGTGCATGACCGTCTGACCCTTTGAGCTTACGCAAATCTGCAAAAGTTTGTGGACTCATAACAATTGTGATTGCGTCAGAAATTGAGGCTTCAGCAACTGCATCAGTAATACCATCAAACAAATCTGTGTACTCAATTTGTTTTGTCCAACCGTCTTTGGCATTTTTCAAACCATAGAAACCGTTAGAACCGTCAGCAGAACCAAGAATCATGTTGTATTCCACTTTTTGAATAACACGGTTTACCATTTCAGACATTACATATTCAGATAACGCGCCTGAATCGTTTACACCTCGAACAGTTGCTTTGTCCATTTGCAAGTATGCTTCTGCCATTTGTGGGCGTAGTGATCGTTTAGTAGCAGTTTGAGCTTTGTTCTTATCTGTACCTGCTTTGAAAGTACCTTGTAAGAAAGTATCATCTACACCGTCCTCTGCAAGTGTCAAACCTTGGAAACGTGCTTTCATAGCACCGTCATAAATACCTGACTTACGAGCATATTTAGATGTGATAGACCCCAGAGAGTTGACAACGTTCAAATCTGAAGCATTAGCAAATTCCCGCAAGAAACCTTGTTCAGGCATTTCAGTCATTTTGTCCCCAAGTTCGCGCATAAATTTACGTTCAGCGTCTTGAGGTTTTTCGCTAGGGATAGATGCTTCACGTTCCTTTTTAAGTTCTTCACGTTCTTTATTAAGCTCTTCTACTTTAGCTTCAAGTTCTCGAACTTTTACACCTGCTTCAATTGCTTGCTTCATGATTTCTTGTGTTTCGTTTGCACCCATTTGTTTTTGTTCTCCTTTTTCTTCTTCTCTTACTTTTGTCACTTTAGCACCTTTGTTACTAGGTAACGGAGTAAGTGACACTTCCGTAATTGTAACATCTTTATAATAGCCTACTCCGTCAATTTCACGAGCTTTTACACCGTTAGCATTAAAACCAACTGACAAGCCTGTTTCTTCGATTTTTTCGGCTGTGTACTGTTCTTCGTCAACGTAACCTGTCAAGATTACATTGTCCCCTCAAGATGTACGAACCCTGAGCCTATTTTTTCTCTATGACGGTTTAAGATATCTACTCCGTCGCCAGCGTTGGCAATGGACTCAATAACAGTACCGTGTGAATCAATCGTTCCCAAGGGGTTCGCTATCCCTCTTACTGCTTTTACTTTCAATATTTCCCCCTTTTGGTGTTGTTGATATATAAGCCACAAAATTTTCTTGATTGAAAACGATGTTCTTATCGTGTTGTTTTAATAGCGGTAATACTTTTTGAATTGCGAAAGCGATAATAGTAACCTCATTACTTTGTCCATAAAGCAATTCTCTAGGAATCCCGTACTCACTCAAAGCAATTTCTATTGCAAGGTTTGCATCATTTTGAAGCGAACCACTATAATCTGGCTGGATCTGTTTGATATCATCATCTGAACCGATAACCGATAAACCGTTAAATTCTCTTGCAAGTTGTTGCTGCTGTGTTAGACGATCTCTAATTCTGTCCCAAACTTCTTTCAAACCACTAGACACCTTAGTCTTCCAATAGATTTTAATTTGAGCCTGTGAATCAAGACGTCTACCAATTCCATTACTAGCCATTCCAAACATTACGCCAAACCGTTGAGGGTTAGCACCGTAGAAAGAGTTTAATAACATTTCATAGTCGTTTGTTCTAATAGTTACTAATCTTCTGTTAGGTTCTCTGACTATAATGTTAAACTGGTCTGCATTTACTCTTTGAGCATAATACTTGAAACCACCATACCAAACACGATATACTTCTTGACCTTGTAAAGCCCAAAAGAATAAGTCCTCAAGTTTGGACGCTTCAGAATAATCAACATTATCAAAATAGGAAACTAAGCCTAATAACTTACCTAGTAACAAATCTGTTGTAGGGTCTTGGACTGTGAAAGTTGAAAAGCTCACATCTTCAGCCCGGCGTGAAAGATTAAATAAGCTCATTCACTCCCCCTATTTTACTTCTCCTGAAACCATGTCAATCTTGCGACCGAACTCTTTTTCAATTTCTGTAATAAACATTGTATCAACTGGCAAATTAAGTTTAGCCCATTTGTTTTGATAGTTTTCCAACATACGAATTGTACGAACATGGCGAATACTTACACCGTCCGAAACATACCAATGTTTTGCTTTGCCTGAATTGTCTAGTCCTATAATAAGGTACATTTTAATCATTCCTCCTGTTTGATTATTTTGGTTTGAAATTCTAGTAACTGGTTTATTAAATAAGTCAAGTTCTGCCTGTCTCCGTCGTACTAAACCTTGTAAGACTTGACCGCCTGCATTACGATACTTCGGTATCATTGAAGCACAATAAGCATGACTGAACTCTGACCAACCGTCAGAAACGAAAACATTACCACAGTTATAAGCCAAGGACACTAAGGCGTCAAACTCGTTTTGGTTTGCTTTAACTTTTACGTAAGCGTCAACCATAGGTGCATACTTATTATTGATATCAATCTCTAGCTGAGCATCTGCTTGAGCTTGTGTCCAAATTGTACCTGCTACGACACCATAATGTCCCCAACCGATTGTATACATTTGTTCCCACGGTACTGGCTTGTAAGCAGTCAATCGACAACCCTCGAACTCTTTAATCAAGTTCAAACCGTTTTGAGATATTTTTATGTTACCACCTCCAATTATTATTGTTTTTTATAAGGGAACAATTAACCCAAGTGTTCGCAATATGTCAAGATGTTATAAGCGTCTGCCATGTTGTCATCTTTGCAATCAACCGGAACAAGTCCAGTCTGTTTTAAAAGTTCCAAACTTTCTTCTTTTCGTTGTTCTCGTTTGCCTGAAATTAAATGATAAGCGCACCACTTAGAGTTATCAACGAAAGTATAACCATTTACTAGACCGTCAGTAGCACCGATAAAATAACCGTTACAATTTGCAAGCGTGATACTGTGCTTTCTGTTTCTACCCATGATAGGTGTTTCGATAGCCATGTGATAACCTTTTAAATCAAACTCATCTATAATATCTTTAATTGCATTTACAATGTCAAAGGTACGTTCCCAAGCGTTCTTTTTGGCGTTGTATGCTTTAATAGAACCAACAAACAACTGACCGTCTTTTCTAAAAGCGTACCCTGTTCCTTCGTCTTTCTTACTAGCTGTGCTAAAGTCAATAGCTAAAATTTTTTTCATTTCTACCCTCTTAAATAGGGAGGCTATAAGAGGTCACGACCGCGTAAACATCTTCGCGTGTTTTGTCAACGTTAATACCGTAGTCAGTTTTGCCAATAAATTCTAACACTTGTTTTAGTTCTACTTCATCATTAACAAAATAGATGTTTTTTTCTGCCATGCTTTTACCTCCCTCATCGATTATGGTATTATTATAGCATACTGTTTTTTAGTTTTACTTTTATCATACCAGCAAAAGATTTAGATAGTTTACAATTATATTAAATAATTTGTAATAAAAAAATAATATATTGTTCACTATTCCCACGGTTAAGCCAATCTTCTATTTCTGACCCTGTTTTTTTACTTGATTTTAAAAAATCGTATGTTATAATAAATATATAAAAAATTTAACGACTGTTAGCTGATGACTTGTTAACAGTTTAGATGTAGAGAACATTAGACCGAATAGGCTAGTAATTATCGAAAGTCTTTGTAAAATTTGCCTCGAGTTGTCTATAGTTGCTAAAAAGGACAACTAATTGAAAATTGAAATAACATACAAAAAAGCTAGAGGTTAGCATTAAATGAAATTTTATGAGTTCCATGGGTGTCGTGAACAGAAACACTCCGTGACGCTTGGAAGTCTGACAGACCTATTATATAACAAGAATGAAATTTGTTTACTTGTTCTTTAGGTTGCTGGGATAACAAGACACGTTAGGGGCTAGGGGCTTTACAAAAAGGAAAGGGCGACTATTACCTAAAATAAGGTAACTAAAAATAAATATTTGATATTTTGAATCGTAATATAATTTCAGCTATAATAAAAGCATAGAGAAAAAGAAAGAGGTAAATAATATGTTTATCGTTTATTGGTTAATGTCAGCGATGTTTGGAATTGTAGCGAGTGTATACAGTTCGCTCTATGGTGTTTGGTTTCTATGTTGCTTAGGTTGCTTTATTCTAGGTTTGGTAAATTTATTAAAAGGAGGATATTAAAATGACAATTAAAGACGACATCAAAGCAATTAACAAAGATATCAATAAAGCAAAGAATTTTAAATGGAAAGTCAAGCGTGCTAAATATTGGATAGTTAAATTAAAAAATATCTACCCTGATTATGAATTTAAAACTTATTGTAAACCGCTACGTTATAAAAATGATATTTTTATTGACTATGAAGTAAAAGAGGTGTATTAAAATGCAATACTTGTTTGAGCGTGTTATAACAGCTAAAGAACTACAAGAAAAAGAGGACTTCAAAAGTGGTAATGAATGGTTGATAGAACACTTAATCCCACGAGGTCAGGCGGGTTTGACAATTGCACCACAGAAATCTTTTAAAAGTTCTACCACGTTGCAAATGGCGTTGAGTGTAGCTAAAGGTGTCCCCTTTGGCTATTTTAAAACTAAACAAGCGAATGTGCTTATAATTGATAATGAAGATACTGAATTCGTTTTGCACCAACGTTTAAAGTCTTATAGTGATGTTCCTGATAATTTGCATTTCATTACTGGGGGAATTTTTAAGCTAGACAACTTGGACCACATGAATGGACTTTATAAGTTCATCAAAGAGAATAATATTAAATTTGTTATCTTGGACAACTTAAAAGACATGCTGACAGATAGAAACACGCTGAACGACATGTCAAATATGAATGACGTTCTGAATAACATAACACGATTGAAGTTACTTTTAAACGATGTAACATTTTTGTTGATTGCTCACGCTAGAAAAGACACGAATAATCAATCGTTAGAAGAAAAGTCTTTTAGAGTTAGAAGTACACACGCTTTAGGTAGTAGCGCCATTGGTGCATGGTTTGAGTTCTGTTTATGTCTAAGCCCTAAAATGGGAAAAAGCAGCAAGTATTCGATTTTAACTGTTGAAGCTCGTAACTATGCTTATGACAAAGAAGTTTGTCTAGGTTATGTAGGGGAACAGTTTCAAATTATAGACCCCACAGGCAACAAACCTAAAGAGATACTAGACGAGGAACAGAAAGAGGGGGAAGAATACGAGGAAACAAAAAATGACGCCGAAAGGCTTTTAACAGCATTGAAACAAAAAGGAAAAGTAAAAGAAATTAACAATTGACCGTTTTGTCTTTGATATTGCGGTTTTTCTTTTGTATAATTAAGTCATCAAGTTAAGAGAGGTTATCAAATGGATAAACTAGAAAGAGAAAACAAAGAACGTTGGGCTAGAAATCGCTTCGAGTTCATGGTACGTGATGCTGAAAGAATTAAACGATACTTAGATTGTGGCGAAATTAAAAAAGCCGAACAAAGTAGTAGATTTTTTAAAAGAAATTTATTAGAATTAAATAAACTAGAAAAGGAGTTAAACAAATGAAAATTGCACTCGAAACACTTAATAAAATAGTTGTAAGACTTCAGCAAAATGAACCAGTAACAGATATTGAAAAAGATATGCTCCTAGGGCTTTTAAATAGCGTTTATGGCTATTATAAACAAATTGAAGATATTTCTATGCTAGATGTCTTAATCGTTCTCTATGAGCGTTTAACAGGCGTTAAAACAGATAAAAAAGAAGAAATGGAACGCTTCATCGAAAAGTTCACAGCAAAAGGTCTTGTTAAGTTATTAGATAGCTTAGAACAAAAAGGAAAACGTCAGAAAGAAAGCAAAGTAAACGACATGTTTATCAACGAAACAAGAATGTATTACAAAGTAGTAGCAAACAAAATCAAAGAGAAAGGTATCAAACAATGGCAATCGAAAAAGTAGTATATTATTATGATGACGGAACTAAGAGAGAATATCCACCACGATTGACAGACCTAGAACAGTTAGAGGAGTTCAGAAAGTCAAAAGCTGATGTAACAGAAGTATATGACTTCATGCAAGAACATTTAAGTAAATTTGAATCTAAGTTATCTTTATGCTTCAAATATATGGTTGACAGCCTAGGCATGGAAGAACAACAAGCAAACAACACGCTAGAATTTTGGTGTGATGAATGGGGAGTTCAAAACGTTCATTTTATCGCAGAGGGTGGCGAATGTCTAGCTTGTGGCAAACAGTGCAATGCTAAAAAATTGTTCTGTTCAGAAGAATGTTACAAGAATTACATAGAATTGAAATATAATAGTAGTTTACATAGTTAAAAGAATTAGATATAATTAAGTCATCAAGTTAAGAGAGGAAACAAAATTTTAGAGGTCAAAAGATAATGGCAAAAGAATATTACACAAATAAATACGGAATTCAATTAGAAGAGTTTTTGATTTGGGGTTCTGAATGGGACTTAAAATTTTGGCAATATAACTTTACAATCGGTCAAGGTTTTGCTTTAACAAACGCTTTAAAATACTCTGTAAGAGCAGGAAAGAAACCTAATGAACCGTTTGAAAAAGACATGGACAAATATAACGATTATATTAACATGGCTGTTAAAATGGGTTTTGAACGGTCTGAAGCAGAAGATTGGGTAGCACTTCAAAAATCAATCTTTGAGGAGTTCAAAGGCAGAAAAGCAGAACTAGAAGAACTTAGAAAGAGAGAGGAAGCAAAACGTGTTTAAATATTGTGCTTTAAATCGTCAAAAATTCTTATGGTTTAAAACCTTTGAGGATATGGCGAAACACTTCAGTGTTACAGAAAGTTATTTAAAATTATGGATGAATAAAGACAAGCCTTTGAATGGTTGGTTTATTAAAGAGGTAAATTATGATTCTGAACTGGAACGACTTCAATAAATGGCGTGAAACTAGCTTAGAGTATCATAAAATGATAGGCGAACATAATTATACTAATGCACTAACATTCTTTGAGTACGCTAGGCAGTATTTTAATGCAAATGGGTTTCCACCTCCTGAAAATAAAACAAAAACGGGAAGGAAAGGAAAATACAAGAGAAAAGATAGCAAAGAACAGTTAAAACAAATACATGAATACATCGGAGGTATTAAATAATGTTGACTTTATTATTAACAATTATATTTATTTGGCTCGCGTTTAAAACCGTTGAAAATGTAGCCGAAGAACTTGGTAGATACATCAGGGGGTTCTTTAAATGGTTGTGGAAAATGTACAAAAAACATGTAAATAAAGGAGTGTCCTATAATGGAAAGCAAAATTCTAAAACTAATCAATGAAATCAAAGTACCAAAAAGTCAATATAACAGTTTTGGAAAGTACAATTTTCGAAACAACGAGGATATTCAAACGGCTTTGAAGCTCTATTATTGCAGTATGGACTAATGGAAAAAGCGTACACAGAAATGAAAGAAATGAATAGCGAGCTGATGTTACATGTTCATATTGATATTTATGACCCTGATAACCTTAACGATGTTACAACTGGCGACGGTTGGGCGGTCATTGACATCAATAAAAAAGGAATGGACAAAGCACAAGCGACTGGGGCTAGTCAATCATATGCAAGTAAATATGCTTACAGTCAAGCGTTGAAGTTAGATGATACCAAAGACGCCGATAGTACAAACAAAGGAAAAAATAATGTTACACAACCTAAACCACGCCCAAAAGCGAACTACCAATATAAACTAAGTGACTTGAAAAAAATGGTAGCAAATAAAGAAATGTCAAGCGACCGTGCAAATGAACTATGCAAACAAGGGAAAGTAAACATGAACGCTTAATAATTGACAAAAGAAAATAAACACGTTATAAATTAAACTATCAAATAAAGAGAGGGAAACAAAAAAATGAAAATTATCGAAACTTTGAAAGTAAACGAAAGTAACACAAAACAAGTTGAAACATCAAACGGAACTAAGAAAGTCCTATCATTTAAAGCATATCCATTTGAGCATTATATCGGTGGTATTTGGTTACCTGATAGCGTAAATTATGGCGACATCGTAACTGTGTACATCGACCAAATTAAAGCCGAAACAAAAGGAGGTAAAACTTACTACAACGCTTCATTTGCTAAAGTTACACCAGAATTTAATCTAAACCGTGATAATAACGAAACACAAAATAACACGGTTGACTCGTTCAGTGGTAATACTCATGTTGATATTCCTGATGAACAATTACCATTCTAAAGGAGTTCAGGAATGGGAAATGACTATGAAATGATACTTGATGAAGTAGACAAATTAAGTCTACAAGGACGAGTAGAGGAAGCAAAAGAACTTGTGATAGAACTTGTTCCCCCTCTGTTTGCTGTTGATTTTACTAACTTAATGGAATTAATCGAAAGGAATACATACAAACTATGAAAATCAGTAAAGAAAAACTCACTTTTTTAAAAAATGCACATATTATCACTTTGGAACTTATTCATGACATGCTAGAGGTAAAACAACACATCAACAATTATCAACGAAATACAAACAAAAAATATGGTCTAAACCTCGAAAAAGATGAAGTGATTAACCGTGAAATTGCTGACATGATTATCATTAACACGCTAGGGAAGCTAAATATGTTACCTGAACAATCTTATTTCTTACGTTTGGTACGTAATACCGAAGCTAATAGTCCTAAGATTCGTAAAGCTGAAAAGTTTGCAGAAAAAGCTAACCTAGCTGATAAAATTATCGAAAGTCTTGATTTTATTTTTAATAGTGGTACAATTTCTTTTGATGAAGAAGAATTATTTAAGTTTATCAAAAATCAAAATGTACAAAACATTGAATACTTCAGTAGCAAAGGACTCAAAGACTGGTTCTCTAATCGTGTTAAATGGTTGTCAGATACTTATAAAGAGGGACGAAATGATTAACTTACAAAATAAAAAATTAGACATCAAAGAGCTTCTCGAGGAGTTAGGCTTTACTGTTAGTTTAGACTATGAAAGAGAACCAGCTGGTGTGATGTTTGCTGAAATACACCTTATTGTTAGTCAAGTAAGCAATAATGCCAGCATTTATCAGTCGTTTAGGACGCTTGAAGTAGAACTTATGGTAATTTGTACTGAAGAAACAGAAAATAGCTTATACAAGGCTGTGCAACTCTTGAGCGATGAGCATTATATCTATGCCAATACAATCACAGATAACACTAATATTATAAAATTAAGAGGTAACTACTATGATTAATGAAAATACATTGAATTTTATTCGCTTTTCTAGTGGTTTCAATAACTTAAAAAAGGAAGAACTTGAAACCTTTGCAGAAAATGAAATCTTTGAACTTAATGAGTATAATGCAAGTGAGGAAAAACAAAGAAAACACTTTTACACTTTGTTACAATCTACTGACGGAACTCAAGGAGTAGAACAGGAGGATGGAAAATATACTCACACAGCATGGTCATATAGTTCAGACGGAACGGAAGGCTTCACGACTGTTTATCCGAAATTAAACTTATTGACTAATACGAAAATCACTCAGGAAGATATCAATAGTAAAATTTGGGCTTCAATAGGTGCAAGTTCGTTATCAGTTAGTTCTAATAATGGAATTAAAGTAATTAACAATGGCGGGGATATTGACAGCCAGGCGGTTTTACTTACACAAAACCAACAAATGTAAATGTTGGCGATACTATCACAGTTAGTTGTTATATAAAAAATACTGGAATGGTAGATATTAAAAACTTCTCAATTTCAATAGCGTTCTACGGAGCATCTAAGTCATATCCTACTAAGGGTAATCTTGTAATTCCAAATGACGGTAAATCATACTTTTTCAGTTTAACGACTATTGTTCCAACGGGTGCCGATGTAGCACTTCCTCGTTGGTTTGATTTTGCAACTGCTGTTAATGAAAAGCATATTTTTGAAGTTGATGAAATGAAACTAGAATCAGGCTCAACCGCCACCCCTTGGATGCCAGCAGCTAGCGAAGTAACAACTGCTGACTGGCCAAGCTACATCGGTCAGTATACAGATTACACGCTAGAGGATAGTATAAACCCTAGTTCTTATACTTGGATAGAAATAAAAGGAAAATATTTTTACACTTTAGAGGATGTCAACACGAATGGAACGCTTAAAAGTTACATCATTGAATGCTTAAAACTTTCACTGCAAACACGGTGGGGAAACAATCTAGAGTACCACATCGATCGCAAAACAAAATACTTGAACAAATTAACAGGAATGCAAGTATAAAAAGAAAGAGAGAAATAAAAAATTAAATTAAAAAATCAATTTGAATTACTTAGTGACACTTTGAAACTGCACGATAAAAAAGTAGATGAACATTTTCCAAAACACGAAAGTCAAGTTCCTGCTTATGCTAAAGCTCAATATATGGACTTATTCAGTATGCTTCAAGAGATTGCGAAAGCGTACGAGTTTACGTCAAGATTCCATAAAGCCTCAAGAAAAGCTCTTGCAATTCTAATTACCAACTTAAATGAACACTCCGAAATGGTCGATGAAATCATGGACGAAACAAATTATAAAACTTGGACCAAACAAGATGATGAGCATTATACAGGAGTGTTTTATTACGATTTGCATAAAACAATTGAAGAAACACTTGAAGAAATGAAAGAGGTGTAAAATCATATTAAATTATATTATTTATGTTATAGCGTTTATTCTTTATAGTTGGTTCTTATTCAAATCAGGAAAGAAACACGCTGAACGTAAAGATGAAATAAAGTTAGTTATAACTGGTAAACCTGAACAAGTTAAAAAAGCAATCGAAACTATAAACGAACAAAATTTATTTAAATAGAAAGCGAGGTCATTACTCTTCATTTACACGCCACTCAAACGAGTGGTTTTTTTGTTTGGTTGTTGATGAAGTACGCCTACTATATAATACCCTGTAAGCTCACAGATTAGCTTGTATTGCATTTTAGATAATTTTAAATAACTTTCTGTAACACTGAAGTGTTTCGCCATATCCTCAAAGGTTTTAAACCATAAGAATTTTTGACGATTTAAAGCACAATATTTAAACACGTTTTGATC
>ENA-OONB01000016-OONB01000016.1-viral-metagenome-genome-assembly--contig:-NODE-16-length-16925-cov-7.650077_pt1 | contig 16925 bp, 22 predicted proteins | sample MGYA00245309_ERZ501080 | MGnify/ENA primary metagenome ERZ501080 (study PRJEB25959, sample SAMN05341348) | viral metagenome | host: human-associated | place: USA: California | collected 2014-04-21 | study... | reverse complement strand
AAAAAAAATAGTCAACCCCAGGAGCAAAGGATTCTAAGTACTATGTACCTACTCCCATTCGGGAACCCAGCTTTCTTCCATCACAAGTTGACTATAGTAAGTATACTTACATTTTATTATATTGTCAAGTTGCTTTATATATTCATAAATGATATGAATTATGGAAAAGGCTGTAAATAAGTGATTATTATTGTATAACGAAACTACTTCATTAAATGAAATCTGAGGACGGAACGGGCAGCCGTCACCCTAGTTGGAGATGTGGGAATGTCACCCCACCTATTTCATTTATTAGTAAGGTAGTAGCTTCGGTTACCACATTTTTTATTTGACTTTATGGTATATAAATGGTAAGATTTAATCCAACAGAAATGGTCGTTGTTTAAAATGACTAGCGAGAATTCCTCTTACCATTTATATGGAAAGAGGGATTTTTTCCTTTATATTGACTTAATAACACTATTATATTATTATATATCTTAAGAAGATATGGCTAACTTGTTTGGCTGTGAATAGAGGACTTGAGATATATGACATCTCAGGTCCTCTATTTGCATTATATAAATAAAAGCCCCTGTGCTACCAACACAAGAGCTTTTACCACGATACTTACATAAGCTGTGCTTATGATATAATACCGCCTTAGACAAGCCATATTATATCATTTCTAACACCGCTTATGCAAGTAGGTGTTATTTTTGTACCCATTTTTTAAGTTGCACCGGTGCAACTTACATATGTTTTACAGAAAGGATGATTTAATATGAAAAAGAAAATATCTAAAGTACTTACATATAAACGTGGTAATCTATGGGCTTACCGATTTGAAGCCGCCGCTATCGATGGTAAAAGGAAATGGATAACTAAAAGTGGCTTTAAAAACCAGTCTGAAGCTTATGAGGCTGGTATGGTTGCATTTACACAGTATAAACAGACTGGAAAGAACTTCGTACCCTCTAACATATCCGTATCCGATTATATGAATTACTGGATTGATAATTATTGCAAAATCAATCTGAAGGCTAATACAGTATCTAGTTATAAAAAAAGAATAGAACTCTATATAAAGCCAGCTATTGGCTCTTATTATCTTAAGGATATAGAAGCACACATTCTTCAGGAACTTATTAATAATCTGTTCAACACAGGAATGTCAAGAAATTCCCTCGGCAATATTAAAGGTATTCTAACTAAGTCCTTTGCCTACGCTAAAACTACAGCTAGATTTATTAATGATGACCCTGCCGCTGCTATCTCTCTTCCACTTCCAAGAGCTAAATCCGAGGTAATAACTAATAAAAAAACAAGAGTTGTATGGACGGATGAGCAGCTTAACACTGTATTTAAAACATTTCCCTTTGGACATATATACCATATTCCGCTGTTACTTGCATATAAATGTGGTTTACGTCTTGGGGAAGTATTTGGTCTTATGTGGGAGGATATAGACTTTGATAATGGAACATTGAACATTAATCGACAGGTACAGATACATAATAATAAGTGGTTTCTTGAAAATCCTAAATATGACTCTTTTAGAACAATAGAACTTGATAATACAACTCTTTCAGAATTAAAGAAAATGTATGAACATCAGAAAGACTGTGAACAATATTATAATGAATACTACAATAATATTTACTGTGAAACACTTAATGATGGTTCTAAATTCATTACATATGATCCCGGCAATAGCTGTGAAGTGTTACATCTGGTTCAGGTCAGGATGATGGTTCGTGGATCCAGCCTCGTGCTATGATGCACTGCTTTAGAGTTATTCATAATAAACTTGGTTTTAGTGAACTTGATTTTCACTCATTAAGACACACTCACGCTTCTGTTCTGCTCGCTAATGGAGCTGATGTTAAATATGTACAAGAACGTCTAGGACATAAGAATGTAGCAACAACACTTGATATATACACACACGTTACAGATACTATGCGTGAACGTAATAAAGACATTTTAAATAAACTATAAATAAAAGGCATCTGTACACACATCATTGTACACATTAAAACCTAATGTGTACAGAATGTGTACAAATGCCTTTTTTCAATGTGTACACATTAAAACTGTACACATATCAAAATCTTAAAACTTAGAATTTACCAGCCTTTGCAGCTTCTTCAACAGAAACAGCAACAGCAACTGTAGCACCAACCATTGGGTTGTTACCCAATCAAAGGCTATGAACTTTTATAATTCATTTCAATTATATACAATACCGTTTACATCAGTATTTACGCGGGTTTTAGGGTTATACACATTAAAATCAATTCATTATAATTTATATATATTTGTTTAAATTTATTCCGTAATGTGTACAAAATGTGTACAGTCTTATGTTATGTGTACACATAATATTAATACATCTTATATGCCAAATATTCATTTATTAAGATGTATTAATATTTCTACTTTATTATATACTAAACTCTTTCTATATTGCAAATATTAATAGCGCAAGTTACAATATCTCCAATACCGATAACTACTCGGTCTCCTTTAACTTCTAATACATCATATTCATCATAGTACATTGCAAAAGAACCACCATCGTAAGTAGCATTAACAAGCACCCTTACCTTATCGCCAACATTTATATCATTATCAGAGCTTTCAGTATTTGAATTATCTTCAAATGTAATACAGCCATCGTTAATCCAGCCTGTTCCATTATCAATAAGATAAGGATTTGCCGCACCCGGAAGAACTCTCGTGATAGTGCCACTAGTAAAGCCATTTGATGGTACAAGTCCATCTGATGATGTTGATGAAGCATATATTGTGTCATATGTAACAAAATCACCCTCTTGATACTTTGTTGTATCTATATCAGGCTGTAAGTTTGACTCTGTATTTTCTGTTACTACATTATCATACTGTGTTAAGTCATTGCTATTAATAATCGACATAACATTTTCTACATATGTAGGACTTGTAGCATAACCGCCATTTTTAATCGCAGTAATAGCTTCAAGGGCGTCTGTTACATTTACTGCTGCTGCATAACGTGAACTATTTGTTATAAGATCGTAATAATCTCTTACGCTATCAGCTGGAGTATCATATGCTCTAAATGCTGCTGTAATAGTAGTATAATTAACATTATCATAGCACTCCTGTGTTGAAGAACTAAATACTTTGCCATTCCAACTCTCAGCAGCCTTAATACCAAAGAACGCATTAGCCTTTGTCATCAATGCAGATCCGCCCCAGCCTGTCTCTAATACAGCCTGTCCGATACATACGCTTGGAAGTACAAAACCTGTACCTGCCATCTTTCTTCTTTCTGCTTCTGTCTGTGCAAGTGGCACAATTAAATCTAAAAATTCCTGTTTATTCATAATATTTTTCCTTCTTTCAATTTATAATTTCTTAAATATAAAAATAACACCCACAGCGTATTGCTATGCGTGCTTACTAACTAATATATTTTTCATTGCTTAATTCTGTTTTGCTGGTTGTATCTGCAAGCTCATCATCGTCTGGTAACTCATCTGTATATTTGCTTAAAAACATCTTTACATACAGCCATACTTTTTTAACAGGCAGTCCGCATAGAACCAAATTTTTTAATATACTAACAACTTCATAGGTTAGGTATAAAATTTCAAAAAATCCGGAGATACCAATACTTTCTCCAATATATCGTCTTACTTCCTCAGGCAAGAAACCTATTAAATTAAATTGTGTTATATAATCGACAATAACAAGCAATATTATAGATAAAATCATTGCGCATTTTCGGATTGCTCCGTTAATTCCAAAACAGCTATTAAAATCGTGATCTTTAATTGCTCTTAACATACCAAAGACTGTATCTGCTATTATTGCTATTATAACAAGCTGTATCAATTTGTCGTGCGCAGCTTCGGCATACATATATTTTAAAGTTATCATTTTTTTCTTTCCTCCTAAAACCTTATATACTCTTTAATTAATATTCACTTTAATATTGGGTGCTCTAATCATCTCTATTGCCCTCCTTTATTTACTAAATTCTGTTACAAGCTCATTTAATTTATTTTCAAATTCTGCTGTATCTTTCGTATAAGTCGCCTTATTTGCTATATATGCCTGGGCATTAGCTATGTTACGATTTATAGACAACCCTCCATTGGCGGAGATTGTAGCATTCATATACATAATATCTGTAACTGCACCATTCTCCTCTACACTGCTTGTTCCATTTAATGTTATAGATTTGTTTACATTTAACATTTTTACCTCTTTCTACCACTTCTGTGGATTTTATCCATTATTAACACCTATTGCCATCCATCTGGTTCCATATGCAAATGATGTTGTTGGTTCATACACCGAATACTTAAAATAAGTTTCTGTAACTTCAGTCAAACAAATATTTTCATTAGAGAATAATGTCGTAGGCATAACTGAAATTAATGGTGGTGCAGCATATGATTTTTGAAATGTAATAATATATTCTTTCCAGGATCCACTACCAAAATTCCAGTTAGTTCCCCATTGAACAAACGGAATCCCATAATCAGCACTTATTTTTCTACCATAGATTAAACCTTGACTTCCTATCAAACTAATTGTATTAGCACCTTGCTATTAGCTAACCAGAAAGCGCCGCCATTGTCCTCAAATCCTGCTCTTGTAACTAATTTACTATTTCTATAATAATCAAATCCATCTTTATAATATTTGGCACCATTTTTTCCTGAAATAATTTCAGATTCTTCTTTAAATATCGAAACTGCCTCATTACCAAGCATTATTTTATAGTCACTTTTATTATTTGTTTTATATATTGTAACTCCATTAAAAATGGTTCCTGTGCAGTCTAACGTATGCCCTAAAAATTGAGAAGTTATAAAACCAGATGCATTTATTTTTGTTGATGCAACCGAATTTTTTAAATTTACACTTCCATTATTTATTTCCAAATAACCATTATTCAGATTAAATGTACTTCCTGTACTATTAGCAACATAATTGGTACTTTTAAGCACTCCAGCTGTAACCGTTCCTAAGTTTGCTGATATTGCAGATAATGTAGATACACTTAACTCAGCGCTGTGATTGAATTGGCAGCTATCTGATTGGCTGTTATTGTCTTAGAAGCTATCTTCGCGGCTGTAACTGCACTTGCCACTATCTTTTCTGTTGTTATTGCATTTGCTGCTATTTTTGCCGAAGTTATAGCACTAGCTGCTATTTTATCTGCACTAACTGCACTTGCCGCTATCTTTTCTGTTGTTATTGCATTGACCGATATCTGTGTTGCCGTAACACTGCCTGTATATATCTTTCCGCCGTTAATCAGGGTTTTATTATTTGCAGCACACCAGCTTGCAATTGTAGATCCTTTAGCCTCCGCATAATCATTCTTTGGCGATTGGGTAGGTTCAAGATACACTGTATATGACGTATTTCTTGCTATATTAGTTTTAACAGTATATATTGTTACGTCACTTTTATTAGGTGTATAAATGTAATATCGTGCCCCACCACGCAACATAAAGTATATCTGGCTATGTTGTTGTACCTGCCCTACAAACGCAGGCATTTTATTACAAAAACGATAATTATTCTCCTCCAAATAACCAGCTGCATCCGTTGTTCCCCAGCCACCTGCTAATACTCTTAAAATAAGATTGCAGGTAAATCCCATACTGTGTGTAGACCATACCGGCTTAGAACCGCTATTAAGTTGTACATTACATTCATAGTTATATAAACCACTATATGGTATGCCTGAATTAATTAATACTGGATAATATGTATCCGTATCATACTTTGAATCCGTCAGATTTACTGTGGTTTGAAATCTTTTCACTGCTCCTGCAATATCATTCTGTGTAGTGGAATCTAATTTCCCTATTGTAACTGAGCCCGCTGCCAATCTGTCAGCAGATATATATCCACTTGTAATCTTTCCTGCATCTATATTGGCAATCTTGGCATTCTGTATTGTTGCATCAGCTATTAACGCATTTGTTATTGAAGCGTTTGCTATGGCATTTGTTCCAAACTGACGTAACACCCAGCCTGTACCATTAAAGTAATACATCTTATTTGAATCTGCTGTATTAAACCATATATCATTAGTTTTTCTACCATCTGCCAAGGGTGCTGTTGTCTGATAAAATACAGTATTCTTGCCATCTGCTGTAAGCTGTGCTCCTTCCGCGGTCTTAGAAGCCGCCGCTGATAAAAGTTTAGCCGCTTCCGCCGTGCTTAATGCACCCGCCGCATTTGTATTAGCTGTATCTGCCTTTTGTGCTGCATTTTCCACATCCTTATCTGTCGCACTTATCCATTGCGTTACATCTGTATCAAATTTAGACATATCTACTGCGCCAGAAGCTATCTGCTTGCCATTAATAGTACCAACTGTAATATTAGCCGCTTTAAGGTTAATTACTTCAATATTAGCGGCATCTATAGTTCCACTTGTTATTTTATTAGCAGTTAAATCTACTATCTTTGCATCTGTTATGCTTCCATCTGCAATCTGAGCTGTACCAACCGCACCTTTGTCTATCATTGCTGTCTTTATAGAGCCGGCCTCGATATTACTAAGCTTTATGTTAGCATACTTCAAATCTGCATCCTCGGCTTTTAGATAATTAGTCTTTATATCAATTATCTCTGCATTTACAGCGGTGATTTTTTCTGCCGTAACTGTATTAGCCTTAACCCAGTCGGCATCAACCTTCTTTGCTATTAATTCCTTTGCTAATATCAAATCAGAATATATTCTTTCGTTCTGCTGTGTTGTCGGACCTTTAAAATCTGTTTCAGTCTCAGTTTCCGTCTTCCCATAAGATGTAACAGTCATAGCCATACCACCATCATATTCCTGTACCAAATTCATAACCGGCATTTTATATTCACCAGTACCATCATTGACAGTTATGATATCCCACGGATCCAGGCGTATATCTCCAAGTGTTTTTAACGAAGCTCCTCTATAAGTAAATCCTTTAATGCTCTGATATATATAACTTAATCTGTCTGACGTCATAAATGGGTTGGAAAAGGTTATTCCCAGTTGTCCACCGCCCTGCGTTAATTCAGTCTGGCTATCCACATTACAGTTAACATAGTCCAGATGAAAGTTGCTTTCATTATGCTCAAACGACATAATTCTTGTTTTATCTATAGAATACTCACATTCTTTATACCACTTAATAACAATAGTTCCGGCTCTGTCCACGCATGCAAATCCACCAGCTAATGAAGCTATATAACCTATCACCTCTCTGTATGTATATCCAACTGGTTTAGTCTGTATCGTTATGTCATCCAGACACTTACGTCTGCTGGAACACCACAGCTTGTACTTATCTCACTTAAAACCGAAGCAGCACTTGCTGGATATATAAGATTGGATATATATAGTCCTGTAGTCTTCATCATTCTGTCATATGCTGTAAATGTCGTTGTTACTTGATCACTTTGTGGGTGCTCTGCTGTAAAAAAGCCAAGTGGAATATATTCATACTTTCCACTTGGCAGCTTTAAACCTATCTCTACTGGTATCTCTGTGTTTTCAAATAATTCATCTATCTTCTTAAGAGTAATCTCTATCTTAGCAGATACCGCCGACCCTAGCTGTAATGCTTCATCTGCTGTGCTGGACGTCTCGTAGCCCAACTTTTTAAATCGAGAATTATACCATTTTCCATTAATTCTTAATCTGGCTTCAAAAGTCCTTGATGGACTTCTTATTGTTTCTTTAAAAGCTTCTGTTACGTTGTTATACATATGTTTACTCCTGTATCATAAACTCTATTGCTGTAATATCTTCTAAAGTAGTTCCATCATATCCCTCTGCATCGCACCCATTAACATCTTCCAGCTTAATCATATGCACATCAAGTTCTGTTTCAATGTTATACATATCATTAATTTCTTTAATTACCTCCTGTTCCTTATCTTCTGCAAATTGATATGAACCATCTTTTATAACTTCGTTTCCACTTTCATCTTTTAAGGCATTTTCCTTTAATATTCTTGTTCTTTCAGCATTATATACCTCTAATTCTGCCAATAATGCCTTAAGGTTTTTAGCAACTGCATAATTAACCTTAACCGGCCAATGTTTCTTTGAATTCTGTAACTTCTGTAATTCTGCTGAAATTCTGTCAATCTGTTTAATTGTAAATGTCTTTTTCATCTTCTAGTTCTCCTTATTGTTGAATAATTGACACACTTGCACTTCTATAATAGAAAATGCCATCATCTAACTCTCCTATTACGTCTTTGCTTAGTGTGCCTCTGTAACTTGTTATTGTTATATCCTGTCCATCATCGTGGAATGTTATAGGAAAGAACCCTGCAACAAGCTTACTCTTAATAAGTATCATTTCATCTTCCTGCAGCACTCCCCAACTAATAGATAATGTCTTCTTCTTTGCAACTACATCACCTAACATTGTTCCGTCAAGTGCACGTCCGGTTGAAGAAGACCATATTATCTCATCATCCACTTTGATGGACACAGGAGCCGGTAGCTCCTGTCCATCACACTGTAATATCAATTCATCACATCCTTGTTAAGTTATAATCTCACATTTTCCTGTCTGTTTTGTATGTTCATTTATCTTATCAACTACATATTTCTTAAGACTCTTTCCATCAAGCTGTATATCAAGATCTAATGTTTCCAACACTTTAAGTATCTGCTTAAGAATGCTTATAGCCTCAGACAACAATTCAGCACTTGATGCCATAGCTGCTGCCTTCTGTGCCATATCAATAAGCTTATCCTCTGGAGCTACAACTTCGCCCTGGTGTCTGTTATCACCTATCATTGCAAGCTGTGGAGTATTTGGTTTTACATATCCACCTTCTGCAAGATATGGAATACTGCCAAACCCAACTTCCGGCAAATCAAACCCGAAATGGTCACCACCTATAACCGGTACCCAGTCAGGCACATCAAAGCTTAAGCCATTTACCTTACGAACCATCCAGTTAATACCACTTTCTAATCCGTCAAGCATACCATTTATAAGTCCAATCACCATATTTATAGGACCCTTTGCAATATCGCCTATTGTTGAGAATATATCGCTAAATGTATTAACAATATCATTCCACGCATCCGACCAGTTTCCGCTAAAGACATCTTTCACGAATACCAATACATCATCAAAGACTGATAATACATCCTTGATAATATCTATTACATTTCCAAACTTTTCCGTTGCAATATCTGATATCCAGTCCATTACTGGTGCTAATTTAGGGATAACATTTTCTACAATCCAGTCAATAACCGGTTTCAATATATTCTCCCACAATACTTTAATAACATCTGCAACATGACCTATAATGTCAATTATTTTTGTCATCAAAGGTTCAATGTGTGAACCCCATATTTCTTTTAGTTTGTCAGCTATGTTGTTAAGTACCGGAACAAAATATGTATTATATACATCTAACAGCTTGCCAAATGTATCGCTAAGACCTGTTTTTACAGTGTCAAATAATGGTGCGATATGCTCATCATACATCTGTACAGCTTTATTACAGGTTTCTTCAATCACAGCCGTTATCTCATCTAATACATTCCTAATAGGTTCCAGCGTTGATTCAAATGCCTGCTTGATTTTATCCGTATTTTCGATAACCGGGTCCACAAACGTTGAAATCAAATCTGCCACGAATTGGTTACATAGAGACACTATTGTTATAAATGGATTAACAAAAATACCTATCAAATCAGCAGATATTCCCTGTGCTGCATCACCTCTGAATATTTCAGATATTTGCGAAAGGAACTCCGAAAAATCACCAATCTTATTCCACAATACAGCCCTTGCATCAAACATTTCAGATAATCTTATCTTAATAAAATCCTTATTAGATGATAAATATTTATCTATTCCACCTAACAGATTCTTACTTATCGAAGTACCAATATTCACAAAAGAGCCTGTTATCCTGCCGGCATTCATTACTATGCTGTCAAAGTAATTCTTCGCAGAATCAACTACATTTCTATCTGTAAATATATCTATAAGACTATCTTTAATGCTTAAAAGCAGTTTCCGCTGTCTCTTGATGCTTTTCTCAAAGTCAGTACCTAAACCTTTTTTAAAGCCTTCCTTGAATGTTGCAGCAATATCTTCTATTATCTGCTTGAACTTATTAAGTTCATCTCCTGCTTTTCCAATTTCATTAGATACATTAGTACCCATTCCGGATACTGAACCCGATGCTGTGCCAGTACCTGATGAACCAGACGAACTGCTATCATCCGTCGGCTCTGTCAGCTTATTTATCTGGTCAAAGCCTGCAAAGGACTTCTCAATATCCTTTGCTGTCTTCTTAGCTGCATCTCCTATTCCACTTACATTATCTGCAGCACCTCCAGCATCATCTCCTATGCCTGCTATACCAGCACTTATACTTCCCATAGAGGATGATATATCGGCACCTGTAAGCATCTGCACGAAACTAGCAAATCCATCTGCCACTTTCTGCAGTCCTGCAAGCAGACTATTAAATCCACGCAGAATAGGTGTAAACAATGCTATGAAGCCTTTACCAAGGCTAGCCTTTAACTGCTGAAACCTTAATGTAAGTATTCTTGTCTGATTCGCCCAGGAATCCTGTGTTTTAACAAAGTCTCCTGTGGCATTGGACAAAGCACTTGTAACGTACTGATAACGCAGCATTACTTTTTCCTGCTCTGTCATCTTGCTGTAGTTTTACCAAAGCCATTATTAAGAGCATACTGGTCTAAGTTGGTCTGAGTCATAATCACACCCAAGTCCTTGAGCGTTTCAGTCTCACCAGTCCAGATAGATTTCAGCTTTGTATATGCTTCGTCCGTTCCAAGATTATAAAATGATGCAACATCACCGGTTAATCCTGTAACATTTTCAGCCATATCCAATGCCGCCTTACCTGTAATACCCATAGCATTACTCATCTGGCCAAACACACCCATATACTTCTTGGCCGATAATTCCGATAAGCCAAAGTTAGTCATAGCATTGGAAGCCCACTGGTCTGCCTGCCAGCTTAAGTCCTTAAATGCTGTATCTACGACATTCTGTACTTCTGTTACATTAGAACCTACTTCTATGCAATCTTTCGTAAACTTAGTAACTGCAGCTATACTTAGTCCTGCAGCTATCTTCTTACCAAAACCACTAAATATGCTTGTAGCTTGCTTAGCCGCCTTATTGGAAGCTCCTGTAAGCTGGTTAATTATCTGTGAACTATCTATACCAAGCTCCAGAGCTATCTGTCCTACTGTATCTGACATTTCCCCTCCTTTCCGGCACGAAAAAAGACTGCCTACTTCTTTGAGTAAGCAGCCTTAAAATCTCGTTGTAATCGTGTCCAATATTCTATATACTGTGGTGTTCCCACCATTTTCCTATTACGCTTCAGAAGCCAGTCATCATGTATCTTTTTCTGTTCCTTAGTAAAGCTATTGATAACTTTAATGTCTTTCTCTGCCCTTATACTTACTACTCTTCCAAGTGGTGTTTCAGGCATTATTCCTGATAATAAAGAACAGAATTCAGACCAGGACATATCATCCTCCGTCCGCAATCGTATGCCATACTGTGACAGGAAGCTCGACTCTATCAATTCCCAGTCATCATATATGTCGTAATATATTTCACTATGAGGGTGTATTCTCCTCTCCATATGTGCCTGTGGCAACACCCATTATTGCATTATACATTTCCTTATATTCTGGAAGCGGTAAGTCCATAGCCTCAATCTTATCTGCTGCCTCTTTGCCAATAAGCATTTCAAGAGCCTTTGTTATAAATCCCATTCCGTTGTCACTATCTTTCTTCTTTTCAGCCTCAGCAGCCATAGCCTGTACATTAAGAATTGTGTTCTTTCTGTTATTCACAGTTACCACTAAGTCATCAGTAATACGAACCATAGGTAACTGGTTTGTAATCTTCATTGATATGTCTATTACTTTAAAATCTGTCTTTGCCATTATTCAAATTCTCTCTTTCTTTTTTATTCTGTATATGGAATATATGTTGGTTTTCCATCGCTCTGTGCTTCCCATTCGAGTGCATCAATGCTTGTTGAGTCTCCTCCAAGGGAAGTTACATTTATAACTGCTGGGATAAGAAGCTGGTCAAGGTTTGGGAAAATAATTGAAACCCAGGTATTGCATTCCTGTCCTGTCTTTAAAGCCAGGCTTGCGATATAATCATTACCTTCATCACCATAATTACGCTTACCACCCATAGTGATACCCAATGATTTACCTGTTGTAAGTCTTCTTGTCCAGCCTGCCTGATCCATTGGATTCCATTCTTCAATTGTTCCATCTACGGATATGCTTAAGCTCTCTGCATCTTTTACAACCTTTGTTTCTACTGTTTCCGGTGTATCTGTGCTCTTTCTTCCTGTTATGCATACACCGAACTGAATTGTATGCACCGGATTAACGCCAGTAAGAGGTGTTGCCCCTGCATTATATCCAGCTAATTTAGTATTCTGTGCCATACCTTTACCTACCTTTCATAATAAATATCTAATTCTATTACACTCTCAAAGATACCTTTATCATCTGTCCCTACATCCACAGGTCCATCAACCTGCATTTTATTGAATAGCAGCTTTGTATCATTGATTATTTTATTGTTGGTGTCTCTAAGCATATTATAGAGCTGTTCTGCTGCCTTCTCGGTGTCTCTGACACTTGTATTCCAATGAACTAATATACTTATAGACTTAATACGATAAGAGCTGTTATTTAAGCCTCCTACAGCAGTCTGTGGTGGTCTTTGTCTGTTAAGATTATATACTCCTATGCTCTTATCTTTTTTATTGTCAAGCTTGCCGCAATATACATTATTATTGTCTGCAATGCCAAGACCTGCTATATAATCTCTTACATCACCTATTCCTAACATCATAACCCCGCATTCTTCTTGTATAACTTAGCAAACGTATCAGGAGCAAAATTTCTTTTCTTACCATCTTTAAGATAATCATCGAGCCACCTGCCCTTGGCATTTGCGTTTCCTTCGTGTCTTTTACCTTTATCGTCTACCCAAGGCGATTGATGGAAGTTATATTCCGGATGATAATATAGCCTTCTTACATATGGTGTACTTGATATAAATTCTACCTTGCCATTAGCAATATCCTGTGTGTATACAAATGTGCTCTCATTCTGTAATGTGCCTGTATCTCTAGGCATTACCTGACTTTGAACTACATTCGTATGTATTGCTTCTGCTGTCTGTACTAATGACACCTGTGCTGCTGCCGTAAGCTTCCTTACCATAGGCATATTAAGCTTAACTGTTGACTTAACATTCTTTGCCATTACATCACATCCAATCTTACATAATTAACTGTACCATCCGGATTACGGCACTTCGTACCCTTGTATATATGCCTTGTTACACCAAACACCTTTATATCACCTTTAGTAATAACAGGAAGCTCCGGTGCAATATCTCCAGGTATCAAAGCACATCCTTCAAGTTGTATAAGAACCTTTTCTGCTGTTAATACTGTCTTACCGCTGTCCTGATAGTTACATAAACCATCCCATATAACAGGTTCAAGAGGCTCTCCGTAGACATTCCTGCCTTCCTGCTCTATCTCTACATGTATTTCTGTCTTACACATGCTCTTTAATATCAAGCAAGGGTATCTCATACTCACACCCCCAGACTTAAGCAGCACAAGCCTGTCTGGCAAAGCACCCGGTATGTATCACGCTTTACAGCAATTCCATTCTGCACAAGAACATTCCAACTGCTGCCAAACTGCATAGATACTCCATTTACAGCATAATTCTGTAAGACACAATTAATCATGTCTTCATTCTCATACTCAAAATCAGCCATATCGCAGCATACATCTATGATTATTGCCTGCTGGAACTCTGTCAGATTATCAAAGCCTCTTGATGTTATACGATTAAAAGTAAGCGAGTCGATATGACGCTCGCCTGTTTTAATCTTCGTTCTATCTGTTCATCCGTGATAAGATTATGCTCGCTCAGGTACTGTTCTTTACTTGCATATACCATAGGCTTACTCTGCAATCTCTTCTGCAGGATCTACATCAACGAATACAGAATCAACCTTACCATCCTTGCCATTAGGGAATACAAATGTATCACTTAACTGGCGATTCTGATAAAGGAATCCGTCTCCTTCTGTATGTGCTCCTGGTGCGAAGAAATAAATAGATGAAATCTTAGGTACTGTCTTACATGTCTGGCCACATGCGACAAGTACATTAATCTTGCGTGAACCCTGAACAGTCTTTTCATAATATGTGGCTATATTAGTCTTTGTAGGCTTTGACACAACTGTATAAGTGCTGTCGCTCTTAGTGTAGTATGTCTTTCCTTCTACCACATCTGTATCAGTTGTTATGGTATACTTTGACTTAAGCGGAGCAAAGCCACCCTCTGCAACATCCCAATCGAATCTGTCATAGAATCTTTCATCATCCACAACTTCCATAAGTGTCACGCCATCAATATCAGTTACACGTGTTTCAATGCCAAGACCACCTTCTGCAATCTGTGTCATTTCAATCTTACGTGTAAATTCCTTTGATACCTCAAGCTTATCCATAATGTCAGAAGATACATACATAATGAGACTTCCATTTGCCTTATATCTTCTAAGCTTGCCTGCTGCCAGAATATGCTTAAGCTTAGCAAATACATTCTCTGATGTATATTCTGTGGAAGCTGTTTCAGTATGATATAATTCTGTCTTCTGTGCAGCCTGTGCTACCTTACTGAAAAATAATGCATCTGTCTCTGGTACTACCTGTGTCTGTTCAAATATGTGTGAAATATTCTGAATAGATGCTGTCTGATTTGTTTCATCAACATCTGCCTTATCAACCATAAACTGTACATCTCTGTCATGTGTTACTGTGTAAGGAACATCTTTCTGGTTATATTCTCCTGTGTTCCATCCACCTGATCTCTTATGGTTCTTATAACCACTTACACTCATCTGTGTAAAATGGAAAGTCTTTGCATCTAACCATCTGACATTGTTTGTGATAAATGGTGATGTAAGTGTGCCCTGAATAAGAATTGCTAATAATTCAGGACTCCACTGTTCTGCATAATTTAAATTTGGCATATTATTTTACCTTTTTAACCTTTCTTAATTGAATCTATTCCATCTCTTTGTAGGAACATTTACATTGCTACCTGCAGAAGACTGCTGTCCATTAGTCTGCTGCCCTGCGCCAATCTGGAATCCCTCATTGTTCTCTGTGCTTGGCTTAAGTGCAGGTACATCCTTTAGAACCTGTTCAAGTGCAGCTTTAACATTGTCCTCTGATATCTTTCCATCTGTGCCCTTTGCCTTGCTGAAATCAGCCATCTTAAGCACATATGGAAGTGTCTTGGCATTAATACCAAGTGTCATTGCTACCTGTGTAGCCGCTAGCTCTATACGAGCCTGTTCAGCATCTTTCTGCGCTGTTGTTACTTCATTCTGAAGATTAGCATTAGCATTCTGCTGCTGTTCTACCTGCTGCTGTTTATTCTGCTTAAATGTTGCAATAGCCTGGCTTACTTCCTCCTCGGATAGTCCCTGCTGCTGGAAATAGCTTTTAAGCACAGCATTTTCTTTCTTGGCAGTTGCGGTGTCTAACATGCTCTGTATTTTGTCATAGTCAATTCCAGCCGCCTGCTGATTATTCTGACCACCTTGCTGTCCTGCCTGTCCGTTATTGTTACTTCCAGCGTTCTGGTCGCCGTTACCATCTCCGCCCTCTGCGAAGAACTGTAAATTAATAGGTAATGTCTTTCTCATCACTCTATCTCCTTTCTTCCGTTTACCGCCCGTCGGCATTTTCCTAAAGTTTAGTGCCATTAAGTTTTGGGCATATAAAAAGGACGTCCATTGCTGAACGTCCCAGATATCAATATGATATTATTTATTTTATTGTATTCAATACTTCTTTGAGCTTATTCACTATAGACCTTTGTCTTGAATATAACATATATATAGTTGCTGCAGATTCGTCATTATCTATAAGAGATTCGCCCTCTGCAAATGCTGTCTGAACAAATCCTAATGTTGCTGTTGTCTGTTCCAGTTCATACAAAGCATTCTCAAAATCAATTTTAGCAGACATATTACACCTCCATATTCATCTGTGCGTTAGTGTTCTGTATCTGTTCTTTCAGAACCACAGGCAGCTGATACTCTTCAATTATAGATATTGCTATGTCACACTGTCTACGCTTGATTGACTTGTAGGAAGTAACCTGAAACTGTCTTTTCAACTCTCTGTAGATATCTGTGTATACCTTACCGCTTAAAGACTTATCGTGATATGCATTGCTGTCTTTACCGCCTAAAGCGCGTGTTCCAACCTTGCGTACTGCTGTTGTTATTCTGTCACATTCTATATTCATAAGTGGCATATCCTGCTTGAAGTCTTCAAGTTCCTGCTTAACTTCATCAATCTTATCATTAACTTCAAGAATTGCCCGACTCTGCAACTGAAGTTGTTCAAGTGCTGTGCGTGGCTTGCTGTTGTTTATATGTTCTTCCATATCGTGAAAACGATTGATGTATCTTGCTGTAAATTCTGTTCCCTTTGTGCCTGTAAGCTTATGTGCTATAAACTCACAGCCTTTCTTGGTTACATTGTAGCAAGGTCTTATTTCTCCTTTATTATCCTTGTATGTACTTTCTGTAAAGAAATCAACGAAGCCAATCTTGGATTGGTTAAACTGCTCTACATAATTTCTTATGTCCCTTAATAATTTACTATGTTCTTTTCCAACCATTTCGGCTACTTCAATGCTTGTTATCGTCTGCTCTATCTTATTCATTTTTAAATCAATCTCCTTTTAAAATTATGTTGACCAATTCCAAAAGTAAGATATAATATTAATACCAGTACTTTGGTATTGGTGTGTTGAAGAAGTTCGTTTTGCT
>ENA-OONB01000015-OONB01000015.1-viral-metagenome-genome-assembly--contig:-NODE-15-length-17732-cov-5.269639_pt1 | contig 17732 bp, 20 predicted proteins | sample MGYA00245309_ERZ501080 | MGnify/ENA primary metagenome ERZ501080 (study PRJEB25959, sample SAMN05341348) | viral metagenome | host: human-associated | place: USA: California | collected 2014-04-21 | study... | reverse complement strand
GATTATCCTTACCTTGCCACAACCGGATTGTTATATAGGGGGTGTTTCTAATGATCACTAACGCTTCTGTGACGATTTATAATAAAGTCTATGACAGAGACGAAGGAAGCAATAAATATTACCGGACAGTACTTAAAGGAGTGAACTGGCAGGATGCAACAAAGGTCCTGCCATCTGATACTGGAGTAGTAAGTGCCGATGTAGCAGAGGTGTATATTCCGTTTCTGATTGATACAGAGAAAAAATATTGTTCTCCGGTTAATTTTAATTCAGAGCAGGAAAAGGATAAATTCTTCACACTTGCTCCAGAGGATATTATTGTTAAAGGAGTTGTCACAGACGAACTTACAAAGCAGAAAGATGTGGAACACCTTAAAGATAAGTATGGCAGCGTAAGGGTAATTGCTGTTATAGAAACTAACGATAACGGAAGCCCTACGATGCAGCATTGGAAGGTGACAGCAGAATGAGGGTAAAGGTTCGGTTAGACCCTGCTAGTGCAATATTGGCAAAAAGAAAGCTTGGAAAAGGCGGGCAGGCACAGAGGTATATGGTAAGCGAGGTAAGGCGCAAGACAGACCCTTATGTTCCGTTCCTTAATGGTCCGCTTAAAAATACAGCCGTAGAACATGAAAATTCTATCGAATATGTTACTCCTTACGCTCGTAGACAGTATTATGAGCATAAAGGCGATGGCTTAAGAGGAAGAGAATGGGATAAGCGAATGTGGGCAGACAGAGGCAAGGAGATTACCCAGAGTGTGGCTGATTATATTGGAGGAAAAGCAAAATGATGGTAATGGAAGCGGTGCGGGAGATTGTAAAGAAATGCCCGTATCTTGATGAATATTATAAGAGCCTTTCCGTAGACAGACTTGGAAAGGATAGCACGAGCTATTCGATTGATTCTGTTCCAGGACAGCAGGTTACTAAGAGAGACATTGCCGGGAATACAACGCGGCAGTGTCTTTTTAATTTTTCCAGTCGGGAGCTGTACACAGAAGAAGTGCGTCAGAATCTTGATAATATCGGATTCTATGAACATTTTTCAGACTGGTTAGAAGAGGTATCTGAGGCAGGAGATTTTCCGGAATTGGATGCCGGCAAGACAATTAAAAAAATTGAAGCAATCACATGCGGCTATGTGTTTGATACGGAACTTGACAAGGCAAAGTATCAGATACAGTGCAGGATTATTTATAAACAGGAGGCTAGAAGATAATGGCGAATACAAGTAAAGAAGTAAAACAGAGATACCAGGAAGCGGCATATATCGAAGTTGGAGAAGCTTATGAGTTAGCCGGCACAGGTTTTGAAAAATTAGATGAAGAGCCGGGGGCACAGACTTCTTCAAAGAAGTATATCAATGATAAATCCTCTACTTCCTCTATTACATCTTATGAAGGAACGCATCCGTTTACAGCGGACCAGATTCTTTCAGAAAAGGTAATTGAGGATTTTGTATCTATTGGAAAGTTAAGAAAGACGGGAGGAGATGCGGAACGTTCTTTAGTGCGTGTTGATTTAGATAAACCAGTAGAATCAAAAGAAAATACTTTTGAGGCAAGGTGTTTTAATACTGCAGTGGAAATTTCCTCTTTTGCAGATAATGACGGAGAGCTGCAGGTAGAAGGTACACTTCACGATAAAGGTGACCCAGTAGAAGGTACATTTAATACGGAAACAAAGACTTTCACACCAAAAGCATAGGAAAGGAGAAGGCAGCATGAATAAGACATTTCAGTGGAATGGAGAGAAGTTTTATTTCTCGGCATTGGAAGCAGAGACAACAAGAAAATTTATTCCCGAAGCAACAAAAACAGCAAAAGCACTTGAAGACTATGAAAAAGATGTTGTAGGAGTAGGGAATCTTCTTAGTGCAGATGATATTATTGCAGAATGCAAAATTATTGATGCTTTTCTTGATACTATATTAGGAGAAGGAGCCGTCGAGAAGATGTTTAAAGGATATGACCTGGGAGAACGTGTAGCGGCAACGCAGAAGCTGACACGTTTAAACAACGCACAGGTTAAAGAATATGGAGAAGCCGCAAGTAAAGGTCTCTTTGCATAATTATGAATATCTTAATGGACAAGCCGCCAGAGCAAGTTGAGGTAGATGGAAAATTATATAAGATAAACTCTGATTTCCGAACTTCGATTCAATTTGAAATATTGATGCAGAAAAAAGAACTTACAGAGAAACAGAAAGAATTTGCAAACGAGCTTTGTTTGTTGGATAAGGAAATGGACAGAGAGACAGCCGAACTACTTGCAAAGTATAAAGATGGCTTAGAACTTTACTATCCAGAGATTCCGAATGACATCAACGAAGCAATCAATGCGATGCTGTGGTTCTATGAATGTGGAAAAGAAAACATTGATAAAAAGAAGTCGAAAAAGTCGGGCAGCGGAAAAAAGATTTATAATTATAACTATGATGCAGATTATATTTATGCAGCTTTCTTTGAACAATATCATATTGATTTAGCAGAGCAGGAACTTCACTGGTGGAAGTTCTCTGCTCTTTTTTCTGCTCTTTCTGAGGACTGCATGATAAGCAAGATTATAACGTATCGCGTAATCGATACGAAAGGAATGGAGAAAGAACAGAAAGCATTTTACAACCGGATGAAACGGTTGTACCAACTTCCGGAAGACATTTCAGAGGAAGAAAGAGAAAGACAGGACAAGATCACGCAGGCACTTCTTGGTGATGGTGATCTGACAGGAATTTTATAAGGGATGGAGCTGCAGCCCTAAGGAACGTGCAGTGTGAACATGGATGACAGACGCAGACGAATTTTATAGGAGGTTTAGCTATGTCTGCGGATGGACATATTGAGATTGAAGTTGAGCTTAATTCTGAAAAAGCAGAAAAGGAGCTTGATAGTTTAAGCAAAAGCCTTGAAAAAGACACTGCACAAGCTGCAAAAAAAGCGGAAAGTTCTGTTAAGCAGTCAGTAAAACAGATAGAAACTTCTGCGAAACAGGCTTCCAAGCAGACAGAAAGCTCTGCGAAACAGGCAGGACAGGAAGTAAAAAATACAGCCAGTTCTGCGAGTAAACAGGTGATTGATTCTACAAAAAAGGCAGAAGAAGAAGTAAAGAAATCAAGTAAAAGAGTAACAGAAGAAGAGAAAAAACAGTATAAGGAACGGGAAAAGACCAGAGAATCCAGTAAACCAGAGTCGGATCCAAGCAAGCCTTATAAAGAATCTTCTGAAAAGGCTACACAGTATTGGACGGGTGCCGGCAGCAAGATAAAAAGTATTGTAAGTACGATTACGGCTGCTACTGGTGCTGGAGCAGTTGCCGCCGGCACAGCTGCTATTAATGCGGGAAAGTCTTTTGAAGCTGGAATGAGTGAAGTGCAGGCAATCTCTGGTGCTTCCAGAAAAGATTTAGAAGCATTAACGAACAAGGCGAAAGAAATGGGGGCTACAACAAAGTTCTCTGCTACGCAAGCTTCAGAAGGACTTAAGTATATGGCTATGGCTGGCTGGAATTCACAGCAGATGATTGATGGTCTTCCTGGTGTCATGAACTTGGCAGCGGCTTCTGGTGAAGACCTTGGAACGGTTTCTGATATTGTGACAGATGCCCTCACAGCTATGGGATTAAAGGCAGGTGATAGTGCTCACTTTGCGGATGTATTAGCAACAGCGGCAAGTAGTTCTAACACAAATGTGGCAATGATGGGGGAAACCTTCAAATATGCTGCACCACTTGCTGGAACACTTGGATACAACATAGAAGATTTATCTCAGGCAATCGGATTAATGGCAAATGCAGGAATCAAGGGAAGCCAGTCAGGTACATCTTTAAGAAGTATACTTACACGCCTTGCAAGCCCTCCATCCGATGCGGCGAAAGCTATGGAAAAGTACGGAATTTCCATTAAAAACTCCGATGGTTCCATGAAATCCCTTATGGAAGTGATGGAAAACATGAGGGATTCGCTACAAGGACTTCCGGAAGATGAGAAAGCCGCCGCCGCTTCTGCACTTGGCGGCCAGGAAGCAATGTCTGGATTGCTTGCAATCATAAATGCAAGCGAGTCAGATTTTGATAATTTATCAAAAGCGATTGATAATGCATCTGGAGCGGCACAGGATCAGGCCGATATCATGAATGATAACCTACAGGGGGCATTATATGAATTAGGCTCTGCTGCAGAGTCGGCAGGAATCGAATTATATGATAATATCAAGAATCCTGCTAAGAAAGCTGTTAGAGCTGCCGCGACAGAGATTAGGAGTTTATCGACCACGATAAAAGACAACGGCATTGAAGCGATTATCCCAGAAGAAACGATTACGACTGTGAAAAACTTAGGCACTACTGCAAAGGCTGTTGGTGCTGGTGGTTTAAAAGTTCTTGGAGGAGCAGCGCAGTTTGCCGGTGAAAATATTCAGACTGCACTTCCAGTAGCAGCTAGCTTGTTGACGGTTGTTAAGGGGTATACGGTCGTAAAGACGATTTCTACTGCTTTTGCGGAGACGCAAGTTGCTATGGCTGGCGCAAGCACGGGAATGACGATTCTTGGAACAGTTGTGAAGTTGTTCACAGGAGAAGCATTGGCAGCCACTACAGCAACAGGGCTTCTTTCTGGAGCGATTGGTGTATTGGCGAATCCTATTGCATTAGCAGTTGTTGCCGGTGGAGCATTAACGGCCGGAATGGTTGCTTATACTTTAACACAGAAAAAAAGTACAACTGAAGCAGACAAGTTTGCACAGTCTTGCAAGAAATTGAAAAAGGAACAGGATGAAGTAGCAAGTTCTATTCGTTCCATGCATAAAGATAATGCGAAAAATGTCAATGATGTAAAGACCCAAGGAGTTCAGGCAGATAATCTTCTCTCTAAATTGAAGAGTCTGATTGGTGTACAGGAAAAGGATGCTGGAACAAAACAGCAGATAAAAAGTACAGTACAGCAGTTAAATGATATCTTACCGGATTTGAATTTACAATATGACGAGCAGAAAGATAAGCTGAATCAATCCACTGCGGCAATCAAAAGAAACATTCAAGCTTTAAAAGAGCAGGCTATGGCAAAGGCATATCAGTCAGGAATGGAAAGTGCAGCAGAAAAAGTTGCAGAGGCTGAGGTAGCTAATCAGAATGCGACAGAGAAGTATACGGAAGCACTTGAAAAGAAGAATGCAGCGCAAGAAAAATTTGATAAGCTTGAAAAAGAAAAGGGACTTGGAAGTGGAAATAAAGAGTTAGCTAAAGCCGCAGAAGATTTAATGAAATATGAGAAGAGCCTGCAAACAACAGAGAAGGCTCTTGATAAATCAGAAAAGAATCTTAATGCAGCCAACAAAGAACTCACAACATATTCTGATAAATTTACAACCCAGACAAATTATAGTGATTTTCTTTCTAATTTAGACAAACTTGCGAAAGATGCTGGAATAAAAGCAAAGAAAATTCCAGAGACAGTATTAGAAAATATTAAAGCTGGAAACTATAAAGCTCCAACTACGGGTGACGGTTTAAAAAGGCTTATTAATCTTGACGGATTGATTCAACAGGCACAGGAAGCCGGAATAGAAATTCCTCAGTATTTATTGCAGGGTATTTCAGATGGCTCGATAAACTTTCAATCAGCGATTAATCAGATGAACACGCTTCTGGATTTTAGCAGTGCAGCAGAAAAAGCTGGCATTTCTGGAAAAGAAATTCCGGAAGAACTAGCTCAAAGTATCATGCAAGGCAAAATCAGTGTTGATGAGGCAATAAATCAACTGCTTAGCGGTTCTGGTGTAGCATCGACAACACAGGCAGAGACACTGACAAAAGAAAAAGCGACTAAGATTAAGAAGAATGTTGAAGATATTGGAAACGGCAAGATTAAAGGGATAAATACCTCAGCTTATACTTCATCGCTTAATACAGCGAGTCAGAAAGCAAAAAGTACCAAAAAAGAGATTGAGAAAAATAGCAAGTTAAAAGCAACCAATAATAGTGCTGCAGCAAAAAGTACTTATAAATCTGTTACAGACGAAGGTAAGAAGGCGGTAAGCACTGTAAAGAAGACAGGAAAAGAGATTGGAAAAGGCGGAGCAACCAGTGTGGCTTCTACAACTTCGCAGTGGAAATCTGCTGGTAGTAAAAATGCTAAGTCATATATTTCTGGTGTAGCATCCCAAAAAGGAGCGGCTCAAAAAGCAGGAAAAACGCTATCTACTTCTGCAAAGACAGGTGCAAGCTCTGGAAAAGCTGGTTTTGTGTCAGCCGGAAGAAATATGGCTGCCGGTATCGCATCCGGTATTCATTCAGGGACTCCATTTGTAACGGCAGCGGCCAGAAGTGCAGTAAGAGCAGCCGTAGCAGCGGCGAAAGCTGCAGCTAAGATTAAATCACCATCCAGGGTGATGAAAAATGAGGTCGGCAAATACTTACCCCTCGGCATGGCAGCAGGTATTAAGGATAATACCGATTCTGTAGTTAATGCATCAAGAGCAATGTGTGCCTCAGCTCTAACAGCTTCTGCAGATGAACTTGATATTCATTCTCCTTCTCGGAAGTTCAAGAACATTATCGGAAAGAATATCCCGAAAGGCATTGCAAAAGGTGTAAGAGAATCTAAAAGCGAGCTTGTCGGAGAAATGGAAAGTGTTGTGAACGAAGCACTTAGTGCGGCACAAAATGCTTCTAAAAGCGGAAAATATTCTGAAATAGGAAGCAATCTGCTGTCTGGATTATCTACATCGCTGAGTACATCAAAGTCTCGTTCTTCTGAAACAATACAGGAAATTATTGATCAACAGCAAGAAAGTCTATCTAATGCCAATCAGAAGAAAGAAGAGGCGCTTCAAAATAAAATTGATAAGCTAGGAAGCAAAAAGGCAAACAAGAAGAGAAAAGCCGCATTAAAGAAAAGGCTCAAGCAGATGAAAGCTGCAGATAAGAAACAGGAGTCACAGCTTAAAACGGCCGGAGAAAAGGCGGCAGCGGCTTATAATGATGCCTTCGAGAAAGAATCTACCCGTATTACCAAGATTGCAGAAAAGAGTATACAGGAACTTTCTGAGACATATCAGACTAAATACAATGATATCAAAAGCAAAATGGATACTCTCACAGAAAAACAGCGATCCTGGGGAAATGTCTATGATTTGAAACAGAACATTGCAGATATCAAACGGTATCAGACCAATTTGAAAGCTCTTGAGAATAAGATTCCAGAATCCATGATGGATAAAATCTTAGGAATGAATATGGATGAAGCGACAGCCTATATGGACTGGTTCCAGGGAATGACATCTGCAGAACAAAAAGCATACTTAAATGATTGGAATACGATGTATTCTTCTTCAGAGACTTTTTCAAAGAACTTCTTTTCAGATGATTTTGGTAAGATTCAGAAAGAATATCAAGACAAATTAAAAAAAGCAAACAGATGATCTACAGGCAGAGATGAACCAGATTGGAACAAATATTGCGAAAGGACTTACTGCAGGAATGGATAGCGAGTCAAGAAACCTTTCAAAAACAATGAAGAAAATCTGTGCAAACCTTGTAAAGACTGCAAAAAAACAGCTGAAAATAAAATCTCCATCAAGGTATTTAAGCGGATTGGTGTTTATAACATACAAGGAGCCGAAAAGGGACATGAAGCAGAAGCTCCGCGACTTTACCGTCAGGTTGAAAATGTATCAGAGACCCTTGCAGAGCGTTTTGCAAAGGCAAACTTAAAAGTATCTCTTCCGGATATTGCAGGTCGAACACAAGCGGCTTTGTCGAGACAGGTATCAAAAGTATCTGCAAGTATTCAGCCGCAGCTTACAGCGGCACTGGCAGGAGATGCAGGTCAGACAATTTACAATGGACCAGAAAAGATTGAGCTTGTGACTAATCTTGATGGACGGGAGATAGCGAGGACTTCGGTGCCTTATATTGATGCGTACTTAGGAAATATGGCAGCCAGAAAAGCAAGAGGGGGCGTTTAAAATGTACAGAGGAAGCTTAGGTGTGCAGATTGGAAACAAACATACCCTTAAGGACTGGGGACTTGGTTGGACAAAAATTACTCTTGGTTTTCCAGAGGCAAAAACGTATGAGCAGGATATTCCGGGAATGGACGGGGTGTTAGATTTTACGGAATCTCTTACTGGAGGGGATGTGAAATACAAAATCAGAACCCTTACTCTTGAATTTGAAACCCCTGAACAGGACTATTACGATTGGGGTATTAGAATTTCAGAGATAGCAAATTACTTGGCCGGAAGAAAATATAAGATAATCCTGGATAATGACCCGGATTTTTATTATATTGGAAGGCTAAATGTTGAAGTCGAAAAATCAGACAGGGTAGAAGGAACTCTTACCTTGTCTGGGAGCGTTGACCCGTATAAATACGAAAAGTTTTCTAGTCTTGAAAATTGGGAATGGGATACTTTTAATTTTAGAACGGGCATCATCCGAAATTATAAAGATATTGTTGTGGATGGTACATATAAACTTGTAATACCAGGCAGAAGAAAAAGAATTGTGCCGGTAATCTCTTGCAATACAGCTATACAGGTATCTTATGAAGGGGTAATCTATAATCTTTCACCTGGCAAAAACAAAGTTTTTGGTATTTGTATCAAAGAAGGGGAAAATATCCTTACTTTTTCTGGAAAGGCTACTATTTCGGTCGATTATAGAGGAGGGCTGCTGTAATGTATCGCATTTATTGTGATGATAAAACGCTGCATGATGTGAGAGACGAGGAGTATCAGCTTATAACACCAAAAATCTCTCTTGAACTTAATAAGACAGGGAGTTTTGAGTTCGGCATACTCCCTTCTCATCCTCATGTAAACGATATAAAGAAATTGAAATCTCGATTGAAAGTATATGATGTTGACATATCAGATAGTGGGGAGGCTTCAAGATTGCTATATTGTGGCCGTTCCATTACTGATCAGCGAGACTTTGAATATACTGGTCGGATTACATGCGAAGGAGAGTTATCTTATTTACTTGACACAATTCAGCGTCCACACACTTATGGAAGCCAGTCGGGAGAAATTCATAAGGCAGATACTAATATTGTAATTTTTAAACGATTAATAGAAGAACATAATTCTCAAGTAGAAAAAGAAAAGCAGTTTGAAATAGGAATTGTTGATATTGATTCAGTAGAAATTAAAACTTTGGCGACAAACTATGAAACTACCTGGGATTTTATTAATACGAATTTTCTTGAAAAATACGAAGGTTATCTTAGGGTGCGCTATGAAAATAATGTTCGTTACCTTGACTATGTGAAGCAATACGGAAAAGTCAGTACGCAGGTAATCCGATTCGGAGAAAATCTTCTTGATTTTCAGAAGTATGTAAAAGCAGAAGACATTAAAACGGCAATTATTCCAATTGGAGCTCCGATTGGTGCAAATAATGTAACAATCAAGACCGCGGAAGGACACGATGGAACGGACTATATTTACAGCCCAGAGGCAGTTGAGCTTTATGGGTGGATATGTGATAAGGTGGATTTTCCCGATATTAATAATCCAAACACCCTCCTAAAAAAAAGCACAGGAATATCTAAACAAGTGCATTAATCTGACAACTACGATTGAACTGACAGCGGTGGATTTGCATAAAATTGATGTGGAGATTGATGCCATAGGCTTGGGAGATTTGATTCCTTGCGTGTCAACGCATCATAATCTGTTAAGCACTCCGGGAGACAAATCTACATATTATCTCGTTAACAAATACGAGATAGATTTGGAAAATCCTTCAAATACAAAAATTACGCTTGGAAAAACACTATCCACACTTTCAGAAAAAACTTTTTCCAATGAAGTTACATTTGAAAAAAGTGTTCTAATTATAAATAACAATGTAGAAAAAGTAAGAGAAACGGCTAGCAGAGCAAACGACAAGTCAGACATGGCGATATCTATCGCGCAATCGAAAGATATAGAAGCGATAACAAACTTGGAACTAGACGAAATATGTAAATAAAAAACGATGAGGTGATAAAATGGCTTATTTAGACAATAATGGCGTTACTTATTTATGGAACAAAATTAAAGGACTTTTTAATAAAGGGATTACTAATCTCTCGGTAAGTGGTAAAACCATTACATTTACCAAAGGTGATGGAACAACCGGAACGATTACGACACAGGACACAAACACGACATATGGTAATTTTAAAGGGGCGACAGCATCCGCAGATGGCGGTAGCGGTTTAGTACCTGCTCCAACGAAAGGAAACGAAGGTAAATATTTAAAAGCAGACGGAACTTGGGGAACACCGGCTAACACCACATATGCTGACATGAAAGGTGCAACAAGTTCCGCAGCAGGTACGCATGGTCTGGTACCTGCACCGGCGGCAGGTAAACAGTCACAGTATTTACGGGGAGATGGAACCTGGCTACCCCTACAAATACAACCTATTCTGATGCGACACAGTCGGCACACGGTCTTATGAGTGTTGATGATAAAAAGAAATTGGATGGTATCGCGAGTGGTGCGAACAATTATGTTCATCCAACTTCGAGTGGTAACAAACACATCCCATCAGGTGGTTCAGCTGGTCAGTTCCTTAAATGGTCCGCGGATGGTACTGCGGTTTGGGCTAATGACAATAACACAACCTATAACGACGCTACTCAGTCCGCACACGGTCTTATGACCGCGGCAGATAAAAAGAAATTAGACGGTATTGCCACAAACGCGAACAACTATACACATCCTACGACAAGTGGTAACAAACACATCCCGGCGGGCGGTTCTTCCGGTCAAATCTTACGTTGGAGCGCAGATGGCACAGCTATTTGGGGCGCGGATAACGATACCACTTACAGTGATTTTAAAGCCGCCGCAAGTGGTGACGCAATGGGTACTCATGGACTCGTACCGGCACCAGCGGCAGGACAGGAGACTATGGTGTTATTCGGGAGTGGCTATTGGGGTAGCTTACAAACGAGGGCTTACAATCCCTCTGCGGATAAATGCGGCTTCTGGATTACGAGGGATGAAGGTGAGGCGGCCGTAGATTTATGTGGGTTTGTCTTTAGTGGGGCAACTAGTAGTGCGGCCGGTGTTATGAGTGCGACCGATAAAAGTAAGCTCGATGCGTTACCGACAAACGCCACCTTGTCGAGTACATACGCTAAGAAATCAGAAATCACAAATATGTATAAATATTGCGGTTCTGTCGCATCCACTGAAAAGTTGCCGACAACCGGACAGCGTACCGGTGATGTTTACAATATTGAGGCGGCTAGTAAGTACGGCGGGGCAGGTATGAACGTAGCTTGGAATGGTACCGCATGGGACCCGCTGGGCGAAATCTTTACTATTACGGCAATCACAAACGCGCAGATTGACGCTATTTGTGTATAAAGTGAGGTGGGATTATGGGTTATCTGGATAACGACGGTTTGACGAGATTGTGGGCGAAAATAAAAAATTACATTGACGCTCATTCATCTGGCGGGGTTACGCTCGATAAAGTATACCCGTAGGTAGTATTTATATGAGTGTAAATAACACAAACCCCGGAACGCTTTTCGGTGGCACATGGGTAACGTGGGGAGCTGGTCGGGTACCCGTGAGTGTAAACACATCGGATCGGTGATTTTTCAACGGTTGAAAAGACTGGCGGTGAGAAAACACACACATTATCAATTAATGAAATGCCGTCACACAAACATTCTACAACAGTTAAAGTTACAGAAAAATCACTTACAGGTACAGTGCATAATTTTGCAGGGCAGAGTGCAAGTTGGGGTCCAGGGAACACGGTAAGCGGCATATGTAGTGCATCAGGTGACGATACTGCTTTTTATCCGAGTAATACAGATAAAACAACAAAATACAAAGACGGATTTAAAATTAATGCAACGCATAGCCATGTGGCAAGTGCGACGGTGGAGAGTGCCGGAGGCGGTAATGCACACAATAACTTACAGCCGTACATTACTTGTTATATGTGGAAACGTATAGAGTAGAAAGGAGAAAAGATGGGACTTATAAATGAGTATCTGAAAAAGATAAAAGAAGCCGTTTACGGAGAAGAAGTAAGAGATAGTATTCATGATGCGATAGAACAATGCTATAAAGATGCGACTGGGCATCCAGATTCGGTTGCGGCAACAGTCAAGGAAATCAGAGAGGTATCTGCAAATCTATCAAAAGAAACCGCCGACCGTAAGGCTGAGGTAGGTATAGAACGGAAAAGAATTGATAATCTTGTTAAGGACACTACCGATAATGTTGTAGAATATAAAGCCGATAATTTTTTAATGTCATGTAAAAGTGATGCGCAGGCATCTACTGCAGAGACAACTTTAAATGTTTTTAAAAACATTAGTTCTAAATCTGAAAATTTAGGAAATTTCATAACAATTTCCAGTGATTCAAAGATTCAGATTAAAAAAAGTGGGTTGTATTCATTTGATTGTAAAGTTCAAGTTACCGGCGTAAATGCGTCCACGGGTAGACAATATGCAAGGTTAAAAATTAATGATGTACAAAAAAACGAATACATGATTAGTTTAGTGGGAGAGACTGACGAAGAATTTACAAATTTTATTGTTAGCTTAAATGAGGGTGATACGATTTCTTTCACTGGAGAAGCCGATTTTGATGATACGTGGATAACACTTTATACGACTATACACATATTAGATTATGACGGAAAAGTAAAAATTCCAGATATTACAAAAGAAGTATCGGATATTAGAGTCGGTGTAGATGGCACAACGTATGACACTGCGGGAGCAGCAGTAAGGGGGCAGATAAAAGGATTGACTGACATAATAGATTTGACTTTTGCGTTAAGTTCTTCAGTTTTAAAGAGCACTACTTTTAGTGTGAAGACCTCAAGAAAGTTAGCAATTATTATTCCGGAAGGGTGATAGTCTATTATTATTATAGACCCGGAACCGCAGTAGCATATAAATATTCAGAAGGGAAAATACAACGGTTTAATCTTAATGCGGGTGAACAACAACATTTTGAAATACGGAGAGAGTCTAAGGATATCACTAGTAAAACATACCTAGAACTAATGTTAATCCCAAGAATTTTATAGAAGGGGGATGAAAATGCAGCCGGTATTACACTTTGTTGTAAATAATCAGATTATTACCAGGACAGATACTTTCGTGCCGGTTCGTAACAGTAGAAATTATTTGTATGCAGAATTTGAGTTTCTGACGGATGATTGGGCAGGTAAAAGTAGAACTGCTCTGTTTCGTAGCGGGGACAGCGAACCAATCGCAATCTTGCTCGGAGAGACAGAAACAACAGAAGAAGGTGAAGTGTATGAACAGCGTTTTGAAAATGATTGAAAAACAGTCAGAAATCATCCAGCTTCAATCAGGAATCATTGATACCTTATAGCTCGAACTACTCCAGGGCGGCGTACTGACGGACACAGACTTAAAAGCGATTGAAAAAGCTGCAAAGCTGCAGGAGACGATGAACGAATAAAAAAGGAAAACAGCCCCTTTCGGAGCTGCTTTTAAAAAATGAAAAAAATACTAACCTATGAAATTAGGTTATAAAATTATAATAACATATTTTACATGATACACAATGGTATTTATTGATACTATTGTGTATTTTTGTTCTCTAAGGAGGTGAAAACAATGAGAACAGTAGCAACAAAAAACAGGAAGAGAAAAAAGAAATATCCGTGGCGAATTATTTTAGACAATGGAAGACAGATTCCTGTCCCAAGTCAGCATGATTTCAAGAGCGACTTTATCCAGCATCATGGATGCAGTCTGGTGGCGTTTTACATGGCTCTACGCTACAAGGGCATCAAGAAAAATATGCAGCAGTGTCTTGCTTATGTAAAGAAGAAATTGAAGTGTGGCGCAAAGTATCCGCTCACGGAAATTGCGAGGGGAATCAATATGATCTGCTCAGGGAAGCCGGCAACTTATCACAAATCTTTAACGACCGAACAGCTAAATGTGAAGTTGAAAAAAGGCCATATGGTCCTGTTTGAAGAGGGCAACCCGACTCATACCGTGGTATTGCTTGTGGACTCAAAAACGGGAAAGATTTGGAGGTTTTCGGACGGAAAGAAAAGTGTAGTAACTGTTAAGAAAGAAAATGTACGAAGGTGTACGAACAAAACATACAGAGGCGTAGTAATTGTAAAATAGGAGGAAAAGTTATGAAGAAGAAATTATGTTTAATGTTAGCAATGCTGCTTGTAGCCGGAATGATTATTCCGTCAAATGTTTCAGCAAGGACTGTTAGTAGAAATAATTATAGAAACATGATTTATGCAGCGGTATCTCCACGGCCTAAGGCAACAGCAGTGCAGAACAAATACGACAGTGAAAAAGATAGGAGAGTCATAGAGTACAAGTGGACCCCTGCGAAAAAGGCAACCGGATTCGAGAATCAATTTTCGAGAGACCCGAAATTTAAAAACAAGACAAAGACTTACATATATAAATTTTCCGGAAGCTCAAAAGCCCATTGGGCAGCTTTTGAGTGTGATTGCAAGAAAGATGATTGTGAAATGGTGCATGGAAAATATTATGTAAAAATCCGTGCATGGTACGGCAACTATCCAGGGAGATGGAGTAATGTATTAGTTTTTGCTGAGAAATAGGAGGGAAAGATTATGATTCAGGAAACGTTGAAATTACTTACAGGAAATTCATTTTTTGAAATTTTATTAATCGCTGTCGTATTAGACACTATCTTGGGAGTGCTCCGGGCGATTAAAGAACATAAGTTTAATTCTTGCGTAGGAATTGACGGAGCAATCAGAAAGGCGGCTATGCTGCTCAGTGTAGGCTTACTGATGCTTGTAGACATTATCATGCACATTAATATGCTCTTTATGATTCCGGAGCAGTACATAAAATTATTGGGTATTCAAAAATTAGGTGTATGCGAATTTTTCTGCCTGTTATTTGTTCTTTATGAGGCCGTTTCTATTTTAAAAAATATGACATTATGTGGACTGCCAGTACCGAAAAAATTGAAAGAACACATTAAAGAGGCATTGAGCGATATGACAGACGAGATGCCACAGGAAAGTAAGGAGGAATAGGCATGAGAAAATTAGTTGATGTATCGAGTTATAACGGAGTCGTAAGCTGGGAAAAAGCGAAGACATACGGCTGCCAAGGTGCTATCTTAAAAATCATCAGAAAAGATCTGAACAGAGATAAAAAGTTCAACGAGAATTATGCGGCTTGCAACGAGAACGAAATTGCCTGGGGAGTATATAATTACTCTTACGCAACTACAGCGACAAAGGCTAAAAGCGACATGGAGCTTGTCTGTGATATTCTTGATAAAATTGATAAAACACACTTTGAGTATGGCGTGTGGTTTGATATCGAGGATAAGGTACAGGCATCGTTAAACAAAATAAAGATTGCCGAGATTATTAACGCTGCACAGCAGGTTGTAGAGAAGAGAGGTTATCTGTTCGGCGTTTACACCGGCATGAGTTATTACAACGAACATATTGATAGAAAACTCGTAAAGTGTAACAATTGGTGGATTGCAAGATATTACAACTCAAACAAACGTATGCAGATTGCAACTGCACCAGATCAGGAGAAAAAGCCAGACGCGGCCAATATTGCATGGCAGTATACTAGCTCTGGTAGGTTTCCGAAAGTCATTTCGACTGGCAACTCTGGTAATTTTGACTTAAATGTAGTGTATAAAGAGCCAACGAGTAAAAAGGTTGAAGAGACTAAGAAAACTCCGGCTAAGACAAAGACTGTATATTATCCTAAATATCGTGGAAAATCCAGTTCGATTGTAGATGCCTGAAATCATTAAAAATCAATTCTTCGAAGAAAAACAGGGAGAAAATTGCAACTTTAAACGGCATTAAAAATTACAAAGGTGGCGCATCACAGAATACGAAGTTGATTAATTTGCTGAAAAGAGGTAAACTTATTAAGAGTAAATAACTTGTGTAGAAAATAAAAAACAAAAGTTGTTTATATTATAAGTAGATTTAGAAATACACAGGTAATACACAAATAAATTGAACAATCCAGTATTTAAGCGGATTTTCAGAGCGTTTCAGTTTCCGTTGAAGAAGCTGCTAAGGCAGGTAAATTCTAGGTTTTACGAGATTTACAAAAATTTATCGGGAGTCGTTCGGCTCCCGATTTTTGTGTTTTGACAACATATTGACAACATTTACTCTAAGTTGTTGTCAATGTTGTCACCATTTATTACTTCATCAAGCATAGAAAGCATTTTCTTAGTAACATGATCTGTGTAGCGTTTTGTTGTCTGAATATTAATATGCCCGAGTCTTTTCTGGATCAGTGGCATTGGAACACCTGCCTCATAAAGAATTGTTGCATGAGTATGTCGTAAACTGTGGAAGTCCCATTCTTCACTGATAAGAGTACAGTTCTTTGCTTTACCATGAATGTTGCGGGAAGTGTGCTGCATATTTCGTGGGTGAGCCAGAAGACCACCCTGTTTAGCATTTACAAAATGTACAGGCCTTAAATCATTAAGTGAAAGAAGGCTGTGTGTTTCTTCATCATAGTTCATGTAATTTTCTTGATAATATTCTCCGCAGGTTTCTTTATCAGTCAATTGAAATTCCAGCGTTCTTTTTAGCAAGGCAAGAACATTGTTACCAACAGTAACCGTTCTGGATGAATCGTACTTAGGTACATACAGAAGCCACTTACCACATCCAGAAGGTTCTTGCATTTGTTTATTTATTGTAATTGTTTTGTTTTCAAAGTCTACGCAATCCCAGGTTAATCCATAGACCTCTCCAAGACGTAATCCACAATAATAGCCAAGCATCAGAGCAAGGTGGGAAGGATGGCCTTCTGGAAAGCGTTCAATAATCGCATTCCACATATCTTCTTCAACAAAAATATGATTCTCTTTCCTTGTGCCTACCTCGGAATCTTTCCTTTTATTTGGAAGTGTCAGTTTGTAAGACGGATCCACAGAAATGAACTTTGCCTGTACAGTCGCATATCCAAATGCAGATGTCAACATTCCCTTAATACAAGTAAGAGTATTTCTACTCATACCAGTTCGGTGTAACTCGGCCAGAAAGTTTCGTAAGGTTTCTCCCTGTACATTTTTAAGTTTGTAAGAACCAATATAAGGTTTAATATAAAGACGGATCCTTTTCTTGTATGTATTTACAGTTGTCTCTGCAAGTTCTTGTTCTACATAATGCTCCATCCAGTAGTCGAAATAGTCAGCTACAGATTGCTCCGAGACCTTAAAAGCAATACCAGTGCTATTATATTCAGCCAAAGCTTTTGTGCCGGCTGCCTGAGCCTCCGCCTTTGTTCGGTATCCGCTACCGGTTTTCCATTTTCTCGTTCCATTCACACTGGTCAATTGAAAATAATACTGCCAGGTTTTTCCGCGTTTTCGTGTGCTAACTTTTCCCATGAAAATCATCCTTTCGAAAAAAGGGTATAAAAAATACACCCTATGCAAAATGCAGGATGCGTGGTATAATCTAAGTGATGTAAAGATTATCAGCCATCCTGGTTGATAGGTTACTAGAAATCCGGTATGGCAAGTACCGGATTTTTTCCGTTTATAGGGTCATTATACAGCGTGCAGAACATATGTGCAAGGAAATGTTGAAAAATGTTAAAAGGCTATAATGAAAATTTTTTCCTTAGACCATAATGAATAGTGAAATTTTGGGATAAATCAACCTCATCTATAGCATCTATTTTATAATACCAACAGGTACGATGTTTTCCTTTTTTT
>ENA-OONB01000014-OONB01000014.1-viral-metagenome-genome-assembly--contig:-NODE-14-length-17769-cov-7.013377_pt1 | contig 17769 bp, 28 predicted proteins | sample MGYA00245309_ERZ501080 | MGnify/ENA primary metagenome ERZ501080 (study PRJEB25959, sample SAMN05341348) | viral metagenome | host: human-associated | place: USA: California | collected 2014-04-21 | study... | reverse complement strand
GATCAGACAAAGGAATCAGCCACATAGATGAGAAGACATACGGACCGGTCATGGTCTAATTCCACCGTTCCCACTCCTTCCTGTTCCCACTTCTGCATTTTGTGAGTGGGAACGTGACAAACCCTTATTTTACGCGGGTTGCGCTGGGTGTTCCCACTGTTCCCACTTTTTTGAAATACACACCATGTTTTTATAGAATTTTGCATGTGATGCATGAAATTCGTGCATCGTGTGTAAAATTTTCCACGAAACAATAAATAAGTGGGAATTAGTGGGAACAGTGGGAACATATCTATTAAAAGCCGCGCGGTTGCTGGGTTTCTTGCGTTCCCACTCGCGTTCCCACTCGCGTTCCCACTTTTTTGAGTGGGAACATTTTCAGGCGATTTTTGCACCTGTTATTTGAATGGCAGTTCTTCTTCCATGCCTTCCGGTATACTCATGAATCTGTCTGAATCCGTGAATGATTCCTGCTCGTATTTGTCAGCTTCAGATTCGATGTCGTCATCCTTTTCGCTGAACTGTCCTATCTTGAATTCCACAAACCTGCAGCTTCTTCCGTCAAATCGTCGCTTTACTGAGTATCGCTGCTTCGAGTCGGATCCCTCGCTTGCCGTGGCGATCAGTCCGTTGTCTGCCATGTATTTGAGCGTCTTCCTTGGACTGTATCCCGCTTTGGTCAGCGCCTGGTTCAGTGTTGATGGGAAAATGTACGCCACGTTCCCGGATTCGCTCATGGTGCCGAGGCACGTTCCGATGGCTTTCTCTCCGAAGTATGCCTTGTTGGAGATTACCCAGTCGGTGATAAACTGCACGGCGTTTTCGTTTACGTCTCCGGATGCTGCTGCGATCTGTTCCTGAAGGATGGACGCTGCCATCCTCTTGGCTCTGTCCCAGGACTCCTGGTTGATTGTTATCTGTTTTTCATCGTCTTTCCCTTCTTCCTTTTTCGGATCCGCTTCGGGCTCCGGTGCATCCTGGTTATCAAAGAACCAGGTATCTATCATGGCATCGGCCAGGGCGACCGCACTGATTCCGGCCACATGGCTTCCGCTCTTTCCCTTTGCTATGCTCATCACGTATCGCAGCATCTCATCGTATTTATCGCAGATGCTTTTCTCTGAAACCTTCAGAACGTGTTCGATGAATTCCGGGCCCGCCCATCCGAAGTTCTGCGTTGATTCCTGGTGCATGAGGCTGGCCTGTTCTTCTGTCTCAAATGGTCCGCCGTAGATTTCCAGCACACGGGTGCTGACACCTGTCTGTGATGTATCTGTGGAGAGTGGTTCCTCGCCGGTTGCCATGGCTACGGTTCTCCATTGTCTCATCGTCTGCAGGCCGCCGCCCTTTGAGCCTCTAATCTTTCCGGTACCGGATGCGATCATGTAGATTGTCTTCTCCAGTCCTTCCTGATTCTTTCCGGCCAGCTGCCTCTCATCGATGCCGAGTGGCAGGTCGCAGTAAAATGCAGCGGTTCGCTCCAGGCCGACCTGGGTGGCGTTAAAGTTTACCATGAGTCGTTCCGGATCTCCCCAGGCTGACAGTGCTGCTTTTAATCCGGCGGTCTTTCCTCCTTTACTGGATCCCCAGTTATACACGAAGAATATTCTCTGCTTAATGATCCGCAGCAGGGGAGCTGCGAACGCTGCGGCCAGTATGAACCGGAACTTGTCACGTTCTCGGTGCGGCTGCATGGTGTCTTTCCATTTGTCAAAGGATCCGGTCTGGCAGTATGCCGCGGCCATTCCCTTCTGCGATGGATCAATGTCCAGAACGATGTCTTTGTCGTGTCCTGGGATAAATCGCTTTCCTGGCTGCCATCCGAAGCTGGACGTTGCATCCGCTTTCGTGATGATGTCGATGTTCTCTGCTTCCAGAGCCGATAAAAAACGGACAACCTGCTTTGCGTTTTCTGATGTTACCGTGCATCCAAGATCTGCCAGGACAGTGATGCCTCTAGCTGTGAAGATCGTTGATCGTGGGTAGATTGCTCTGTGCCACTCATCGTCTCTCTTGAATGCAATCTCTATTTTTTCTTCTCCGGTTTCAAGGCTTCGGAGCCGCTGCGTCAGGATGATCGGTGTTCTGCAGACCATGACCGGTCCGTATGTCTTCTCATCTATGTGGCTGATTCCTTTGTCTGAATAAATCCAACCTTCCGGCTGGCGGAGATTGACCGGTGCTCCTTTGATGGATTCCGGTATCACGTCTGGTTCTGCTAGGTCTATTTCTTCTGCCCGCTCCAGGAGCTTCTGGATCTTGCTGCGCCTTCCTCTTTTCCGAATTTGATGAAGACGTCGCTCGGATCCTTGATTCCGCCCAGTGTGCTGCAGCTGAATTTGTAAACCTTGCCAATGAATCCACCTTCCCGGAGTCCCTGGATGACTTTCCGCATGAACGTTTCGCCGCCCTGGTCCGGTTCCTGGTGGATGTATAGCTTTAAGTCCTGGAGCTGGTCGCTCATGTTCGGCTTGAACATGGAGGCTCCCGGTACTCCGAGGGTGCTGATTCCCATGTACCACATGCTCTGCGTGTCGGACTCTCCTTCGACCAGGCAGGCGTATCCGCTCTGTCGCATCTGCGGGAGCCTCCATTCTCCGTAGAGGCATATCTTTCCACTGCTGCCGTATCTCCATCTGAATTCCTTACCTGCAAACCTCTTTCTGTAGGTTGCCTCGGTTCCGTCTTCCTTCAGGTACGGGATCTTCATGTATGTGGTCTGGTCTTTTCTTTCTTTGTCATTGCTGATGTGGCATGTGTCCCGGAGGAATTCCACCGGGAGCCTTTTTTCGAAGGCGTACTGCTCCATTGAATAGCTCCGGCGAGATGCTGCAGGTTTTTCTTTTTCTGGCATCTCCACATGGTAGTCTTCCATGATTCGCTTGTATGCGTCCTTCGTGCTGATGCCATTCATCTTGGCCACAAAGTCCACGTAGTTGCCGCCGATGTCCTCGCTAAAGCAGTGCCATCTTCCTGTCTTCAGATCTACTGAGAAGCTGTTTTTTGAATCGTCATGGAACGGGCAGAGTCCTATCATATGATCTCCGGTAATCTGCGCCCTTTTGACGACGCTTCTGTATTCTCTTTCATAATCGACCAAACGGTCGAGATCGACTTCTGCCGTGTTCATGGTGTTGCCTCTTTTCTTTGCCTATGTATATGAACTGCGGCTCGATTCCCATCTTTGCCGCAGCAGCGATTTCAGCCTGCATTCCCTGACTGATCCATTCTTCTTCCGGACCTTCCTGTCTGATGATTACGATCATCTCATCGCAGCGCTTCAGTGCTTCCAGGCCTGCTGCTATTCCGTAGTCGCGATCCTGGGGATCGTTGTCATCCAGGAATCTTGGCCAGTAAAGATGCGGCGCGATTGGTATGTTTCCTCTTTCGTGCACCTTCCGGCATGCTTCTACGGCGTCCCTGATGTGCTGTTGCAGTTCCACTTCGTTTTTTGCTCTGTATTTGCTGCAGACGTAGGTTGTCTTGGCGTGGATCGGCGCGAGGTTCTTATCTTTTCCTGCTGCGCACAGTCCGATGTACTGCCATGGGTGGTCCGGGCTCTCTCTGTAGATGGTTTCATAGACGCCCTCGCCTCCGATGATATCTTCCACGATGCGGCTCTGCGTGATCTCAAACTCCTGATCCAGGCATCCGTCAGCGTATCCTTCCTGGCCGACGACCTCCCAGGCGAGTTCCTCTGTGATGATGTCTCCGTTCTTCAGGTATGCAGGATCCCTTCCGCACTGTATAAATTCCTTTAAGTTCTTAGCCATCGTTTACCTCCAATTCTGCAAGGCGGCCGTGGTGACCGCCCTGCGCTGTGGCTTAGTCAAATGGCAGCTCTCCGTCCTGGATGTCGCCTGCCTGCATGAATCCGTCAGGGCCGACTTCCGGAGTTGCTTCCATTGGTGCTGCTTCCTTGTAGTCATCTGTTGTGATCGCTACGCTCTCATAGCTCTGCTTCATTGCCTTGCGGAGCTCTGCGGTTGTCTTATAAAGAGCTTCTGGCAGCAGCCCTGTCTTTTCCAGCGTTACCTTGGAGTATTTGATTTTGTCCGCGTTCTCGACCACGTTCAGCTTGAATGTCACGATCATGCGGCTATATGGGATATGCTGCTGTCCCATGATTTTCTTCAGTGCCTTATTCACGTCCTTGATAGATGTTGGCGGCACTGTCAGAAGATAAATGTCCGGGCGGTTGTTCATCATGATGTAAAGGCGGCGCATGTTCTTGCAGGCTTTGCCTTTTCCGTCGGATCCGAACTGGTTATAAGGGCAGGTGTCGCAGGTGCGGATTTCTCCGGTTTCTCTGTTGATGCCCTGTTTTCCATCCATGGAGCTGCAGTCCGGGCTCTTATTGATATTGCCATCCTCTCCTGCTTCTCCGAATTTCTGCGCCCAGTAGGCGTTCATGCGATGCGTGAAAATAATCACGCCGGTTACTTCCTTCATGACCTCCGGATCGTCCGGATCGTCTGTCTCGACCTCGAAGGCTTTTCCTCCGCCAGACGGGATCTTGATGTGCTTGGCATCGATGCGTCATCATCGTCCAGGTCGTCGAGTTCATCTTCCAGCTCTGCTCTGAGTTCCTCATCCATCGCCTCCATGCCTGTTACGATCTTGAAGTTTTCCACGGTTGTCAGTTCTGCTTTTGCCATATTCTTATTCCTCCTCATCTGCTGCATCTACGGATGCGTTCTTTACTACTTTGGATTTCTTGATGCTCTTGACACGGTAGCGGTTTCTGATTCCGTCCTCGCACGTCTCTGTGATGAAGTATCCGCTCTCGATTCCTTTGAATACGCAGAGGATGTCTTCGGTGTCAATTCTCAGGACGATAGTGTCGCCCTGGTTCATTGCGTTGCCTTCTGAATCTGAAACTCTCACCTGTGTTACTTCGTGTACGGAGATTCCGCAGTTTGCTTCACTCATTACTCAGCGTCCTCCTGTTCTTCCTCTACTTCAGCTTCCGGATCCGCTTCTGCGTCCTCGAACTGTCCCTCCAGATAATCTTCCACCGGTGTGGTGTAGCTGCTGACTTCATCGTATAAGTCGTGCATGATTCTGTCTGCCTGCGCTGCGAGCTTTGTCGCCTGGAGCACCAGGCCGGTTGCTGCATTCTTCAGGCTGCTGGCTGCCTCGACTGCCTTGGCATCATCCTCTGTTGGAAGGATGCGCAGGAAGTCTTTCATGCTCTCATCTACCTTCTTCTGGTCGAGCTTCATGCCTGCGTAGAATTCTGAAGCGATACCGTATCCGTCGTGGCGGTTCGATACCTTCGACTTGCTGGTTTCCTTGACCTGCTTGCAGGCAAATTCCAGGGCGATGTTTACGTTTTCTTCGAGCTCGCGCTCTGATTCGAGGCGACAATCAAATTCTAATTGTTCCATGGTTTATTCTCCTTTCGCTCTTTTGAGTGCTTTGTTGGTTGATTTGCGTCTGGCGATGTCGGTCATCTCGTAGCTGCTTACGACCTCATCCAGCTCCGGCGGCAGCTCTCCGTCGTTTTCTTCGGCGATTTCTTTCATCGCACTCTGCAGGGATCCTGCATTGACGGTTTCTTTGATGAGCTCGCCGAGGCCCTGTTCTCTGAGTACCTCGAAGAAGTCCAGGCCGCGTTCCTGTAGGTAGGCTTCTCCGCGCTTGGAGTATTTGACCTTATCCTGGAGGCTGTAGATGTAGTCGCCGTATCCCTGGGACGGGATATCTTCGTCGATCATCATTTCTGCGATCTCTGCCTTCAGCTTATCGATGGCTGCATTGTTGTCCTTGGTGTCTTTGGCCAGCTGATCCTTCTTGTCGAGAAGCTCCTCGTACTGGCCGAGCATTTCAGTGAGTTTCATGGTTGGTTCCTCCTACTTTCTATTTTGAGTCCGCACTCTGTGCAGGCTGCTTGCATTTTCTTCTGCCGGAGCTCCTGTCTTGACATTGGTCTCCAGCATTCCTGTCCGCAGATCGGACATTTTACCAGGCTCCATTCCGGATGCCCTTTTGGGATGTTTTTCTTCATCGGCATCAGCAGGATGCCTCCGGTTTCGTTTTGGCCTCGCGGCCAGATCTTAACTTCTGCCATTGCTTTTCTCCCTTCCGTAGAGTTTGTATTTGATACTTGATTCCGACCGGTTCATCTTCTCTGCGATCTCTCTGATTGTGAATCCCTGCTTCCGGAGCATCTTCATCTGGCTTACTTCGGTCTGCGTCCAGTTGTATTTGTGTGATATGTCATTCTTCCTTTTTTCTTTAAACCAGGGGTACTGCATGAACAGTGTGTCATCGGTTACTCTGGCCGCATTCCAATCTTCCGGATGTTCTTTCATGTATCTGATGATGTCCTGCTGCCGGTACATCACGTATGGCTTCTTCCGGACACTTTTCAGTCCTTTGCGCTCCCAGTATTGGATCGTCCGGTTCTCAACTCCCAGGATCCGCGAGAGGGTGTTCCTGGTCAGCATGTCCGTGTTCGCCATGAATCCTCCGATACCGGTCCGCTGCCTTTTAAGAAAGACCGCATTTTCCGACCGGTTCAGCTTCCTGGCTACCGTGGCGAGCGGATATGTTTCTGTTAATTCTTCGAGCTGGATCAGTTCCTCCTGGCTCCATGCCCTTCCGCCCATCTAGGCACCTCCTTAGCTTCCGTCAAAGTTCGGAATGAATCTCTCATCCAGTTTCTTTCCGCACTTTGTGCAGACTTTATATTGCCTCTCGCCGCTCAGGTTGAGGAACGGCTCTTGCTTTCTGAACCACTCGCCATGATGTCTGCAGAATAGCTGCGCGATCCACGGCTTTGGATTATTTACTCTGCTTTCCTGTTCCATTGCCTTTCCTCCTTCTCCTGAACGCTGCAGGTTTTCGATGCATCGGCAGGCCATGCATCTTCCGCCAGTTATTGGTCAGGTGACTCAATGGCTCCGGCTTCAATGCTTCCGCGAATCTCCGGAGCGCATATGTGGCGGCGGCTGCACTGAATCCAACCTGCGCCAGTAATGCGCGTACTTCCGGTAAAGGATCCGGTTCCGGATGTTCTGGTTCGAAGCGCTTTTCGTATTCCTTTATTTGCTCCGCCTTGGCATCCAGCGCCGCAGCTATGCTGGACGCTACCTTCTCGTCCGCGGCCCTTGCTAATCTGAATGCCTGAGCTATCTTGCGGCCGATTTCTTTTAATAGCATGACTGAGCTCCTTTCGTGAAGCGATTGTTCGGCTCATATTTCAGCTCTATGGATCTCACTTCTCCATCATCGTCTGTGTGAACCTTCATGTCTGTAAGGTTCAGTTCCTCTACGACATCTTTCAGTGGCTTTGTGTATACGTCATTCAGTTTCATCTCTCTACCTCCTATTCAAAGTACGCGCGCCAGTCATCCACGACCGTCTTGGCCATATCTTCTTTTCTGGCCAGTGCCTTACCGATCATCTCATCCACGGTACCTTCGGTCTCCAGGTCAATGTATGTGCAGGTGTTTCTCTGTCCGATTCGGTGGATCCTGGAGAGGCTCTGTTCGTATGTGGCATAGTTGAAGTTCTTTGAATAGTAGACGCATGTATCTGCAGCTGTCAGGGTAACTCCGACGCCGAGGGTGTCGATCTGACCGACGATGATCACGGTGTCCGGATCTTCCTGAAACTGTTTGATGATCGGTCCACGGTCTTCCTTCTTAACCGCTCCGTAGATGGCCACCTGCTTCTTTCCTGTCTTCTGGAAGGTCTTATCTATCATTTTCATGATGGCGGTTACTTCCGGGATAAATCTTGCGAAAATTACCAGCTTCTTTCCTGCGCCTAGTACGTAGTCCTCGATGATATCCTGGAGCGCATCCAGCTTCGCTGTGTTGACGAGCTCCGGCTTGTCGCTGTCGTCTGTGGCCAGGAATCCTCCGGCCAGCTGCTGCAGTCTCAGGAGCCTTGTCAGTACGGTTGTGGCTGTGATCTTGTCTCCGTTAGATAACTCTGCATAGCTGCTTCGCTTGATCTGGTTGTATAGGTCTTTTTCCTTTTTGCCGAGCTGGACCTTCCTCTTGATGAACGTCTGCTCCGGCAGGTCGATTGCTTCTTCCTTCGTGATTCTGAATGCGATCGAGTGCTCTTTTCGGATCAGGCCGTCCAGGTCCTTGTATCCGACGATCTGCTTTCGGTTGAAGCCTCCCATGATCGCGTACCGGTTTCTGAATTGGTAGAAGTTCCGGCCGAAGATCGAAGCATCCAGGAACCGGTACTGGCTCCAGATGTCGATTGCATCATTCTGTACCGGTGTTCCGGAGAGGATGAGCTTGTACCTCGCCTGGTCTCCTAACTTATGTATTGCTTTGCTCTGCTCTGCGTCGTGTGTCTTGATTCGCTGGCTCTCATCGCATATAATCAGGTCGGCGTCGTATTCCTGGAGCTTCTCAAACAGTCCATCTCTCCAGGTTGATTCGTAGTTGATCACGGCGACCTTGAGCGCTTTGAATGGGAACGCCTGCAGGTCTTCAATCATTCGGATCCTCTGTTGCTTCGTTCCCAGGAGTGCCTTGCAGGTCACCTTGAAATCTGCGACCTCTGCGATCTCTTTTGGCCAGACCGACACGACGGACGTTGGTGCGATTACCAGGACTCTCTGGATCGCGCCTTTTTCATATGCGGCTCCTGCGATGGCGATCGCAGTTCTGGTCTTGCCGCATCCCATTTCAAATAAAAGACCGAAGCCCTTATTTGTGTTGGCTGCCATTTGCTTTCCTCCTTCACTTATTTGCTACCGGCTCCAGCTCCTGGAACTCGGCGCCATCCATCAGCTCTCTGTCCTTCAGGATGTCCTTTCCGCTTATGCTTCTGATTCCCTGGTATTCATAGTCCTCATTCTGCCCGCGGTTGTATCGTTTGTTATATTCCGGATTCTGCAGCCGCTCGTATTTTCCACGCGTGGCCAGCGCTGTCCGGTTCAGCTTCTCTGCGATCAGTGCGAAGTCGTAGCCTTCGTCTACCATGCGGCACAAGGTTTCCACCTCGTCCTCTGTCCATTTTCGGGGGGGCACCGCACCGGCTTCTTATTGATTCCAAGGTCCAGGATCCTGCGCTTGATGGCTCCTTCTGAATGTCTCAGCTCTGCTGCCAGGTCGCTGTATGTATATGTTCCTTTGCCGAGCAGGTATCGGAGCTTGTCATCTTCTGTCTTTGTCCATGCTGCGTTGTGCTGGCCATGAAGCTGCATCTTTTTATAATCCGCCTTGCGCTTCACATCTACCCAGTCCGGCTCTGCTCCGAGGCTGTATTTCTCAAACCTGGAGAAGTCCAGGATGCTCTTGTTATCCTCGGCCCATTTCCAGAATGCATCGATGTCGATCACCCTGAACCGGTTCTTCTTTACTACGTGCCATTTGACCGGCAGTCCGTACCGGATCAGCTTGTCGCTGGTGTAGCCGAGCATGTTCTTTCCGTAGATCGCAAGCATGAGCTGGTTCAGTGATATCCTTGTATCTCCGGCCAGGTGTGCGCCGCATCCGAGCCGTTGCGCTCTGACGATGATTGCATTCTCTGATCGGCCGAGAGCTTTGGACAGTCCTTTGATGGAGACCGTGCCCCATTTATCCTGCAGGTAGGCTTCCTCTTTCTCGGTCCACTGCTTCTTTTTCCTGGGTGCATCAACGAGTTTTCTCATAGTCCAGGCACCTCGATTCTTTGAACGCGCGCGCCATCATCTGAGCTGTTTCGCCTTCGTAATTGCCGCACATTCCTTCGTTATCAATATCCGCATAGACTCTCTCCTGAAGAAGTCATCAAATCTATTGTTTGCGTAGTCTTTTGCGAATTCCTTCGGAATCTCTAACTGTATGATCATCGTCTCCTACCTCCCTTCGTGCTCATATGTGGGTAGTCGCGGTCTGCGTATGCTTCTCTGTCCCAGGAGAGCTTCTTTCCGCACCAGTGACAGTGCGTGTGGCCGACCTGTGTTCTCTTGCCGCAAAGCGGGCAGGTATAAAGCCCTGCTGCACGTCTGACCGCCATTGCTGGCTGTTCGTACTTCTGGCTCATCTCTGATGCCTGAGCTGTTGCTTTGCTGTAGTCTGCGACGATGTCCGCTGCTTCAGTCAACGCATCCAGGTCGTCGTTCCATGACTCTCCACCATATTCGTTCCGGGCGATCTCTTTGATTTTGCTCTTGGTGATCTCCAGCTGTTCGATGATTTCATCGTATGTCATAGTTGCCTCCTATTCTGATTTCAGTACCTCTTTTGGATCCGCGAGGCCGAACGTCAGGAGTGCCATGTTGGCTGCTCTTACCTGATGCTCGTAAAGGCTGCCCTGCACCGGGTATTTGACCAGGGCCTCCGGTTCCTTCTCGACTCGCATCTTATCTACGGCTCGCTGCGTTTCATCCAATCGCTGCCTGTAGCTTTCTATGGCCGGTGGCAGTCTCACGATCTTGGAGAGCTTGTCCAGCAGTTCCTTGCTGCAGTCTCCGATCATCATGTTCTTGCGCCGGTCGTACTTCATTGAGTTCCAGGATTTTATGATCGCCATCTGTGTGTTGTCCACTTCGATCAGCATGATCTTTCCGTCCTTCATTGCCATCTTCAATCTTCGTTACCTCTTTTCTGCTTCCGATCTGAGCCAGGCACGCACTTGTGAAGCGCTGCTGGTACCCATCCGTCAGCTTGACTTCCATTCTGATTCCCATTGTCCTCACTCTTTCTCCGTGTAGAAGGTGCGCGCTCCGTGTGTGAATAACTTCTGCAGGTTCCTGCTATGCCAGGTGCTTTCGTCGCTGGCCTTTTCAAAGTAGAGAGCTCCTTGGCTTTCATCCCAGTGCTCTACTGTGATCAGCTCCATTGCCTTCATGCAGTCGGCATCCGGCTCCACCTTGTCATATCTGCCATTGCTCACCGGTGTGAATGCTCCGTCCTGCATGATCACTTCTTCGATCGTGTCCGGAAACCTTGCATCCCATACCCGGTTCAGAACTACCAGCATGACCAGCGCTTTGCCTTCGGTGTCCTCTGATTCAGCTTCAGCCATTGCGATCTTCTCTAACAGGTAGGCGTCGTCTGCATCAAAGTCCATGCTGTGAATCAAACCTGACCGCGTCTGCTCCTGGTAGAGCTTCCATTCTGCTTCCTGATCCTTCTGGTACTGTTCCTGGTAGTCTCTGATCATCTGAGCTTCCTTCTCTGCTTCCTCACGCTCCCGCTGATGGTATGCATCTCTTTCTCGGCTCATCTGCTCGTATTCTTCCTGGGTATACCATTGACCGTTCTCTGCCTGGAATCGGTAGGGCTCATAGTTGTCTGGATCCGGGAGTGGAGCTATGCACCAGGCTCCCATGCCTGCGATAAGTACTCCGATGCAGATTCCTGCACTGCCTTATTCAATCTTCGGATGATTCGTTTCCGGCGTCTTCCTCTCTTTATTGTTTTATTGATCTTAGCTCTCATTGCTTTCCGGTGTTCATCCTCTGTCTGATACCTCTGCATCTTACTCACTTCCTTCTTATAAATTCTTTAATTTAGTAGTTGACTTCCGGAGCTGTTTATATTGCTCTCTAGGCTTGGCTGGGCCCGGCAGTCTGTGACAGGTTCTCCATAGGGCTGAAGAAGAACCTGTCCGCTGTTTGCTCCCTGAGTATTGTGTGGGGTAGCCGTATAGCTGTTGCCTGCAGTGCGGTCTGTTTCATCGCCGCCATCCGGGTGTATTGCGCACCCACCAGTCCATGCTCCGGATGTTCTCTCTCCTGGTGTTCTCATCTGCCTCCTAGCCGCCATTGTTTTACTTGGGCTCACGCTACCTCTCCCAATTACGACGGTTGGCCGCAGGCTCCGGTTATCCGCCGAGCGGATTTATTGCATCGGCTCCGCCAGACCAGACAGTTTTTATTGAGGTGTCATGCTTCCTCTTGCTTCTTATTCAGTTGTGTGTTTATGCCAGCGCTGCTGCTTTGGCTGTATCGTCAATGGCTTTCTGTGCTTCCATTCCGGCCATGAATGAGTTTGTCATCATTATGACGAGGGTTCTCTTTTCCTCCGGAACGTTCGCGAGGGTTGCTGCCATCTTCTCAGCGTCTCTGAGCTGCTCGGCTGTGTATCTCTTAGCTTTTGCCATGGTGTTTCCTCCTTCCGTTTGGTGTTGTGTTTTTGTGCTTCTGTTGCTATTATATGCAACGGGCGCACTTTTGTCAATGGATTTTTTGTGATTTTGTAAACATTTTGTGATTTTGTTGCTTGACTTATTGTGCGTATGGCTTTATAATTGGAACATGAAAGGTGGTGAAAACGTGAAAGATCGAATCAGAAAAATTAGACGTGACCTTGATTTGACGCAGCAGGAATTTGCCGATCGTCTTGGAATCAAGCGAGGCACTATCGCGAATTATGAGCTGGGAAGGAATGAGCCGGTTGACTCGGTTATCTCTCTTATCTGTAGGGAGTTCAATGTGAGCGAGGAATGGATCCGGACCGGAACCGGTGAAATGTTCGCACCAGACGCCAGCGACGAATTGGAGGCCCTGGTTAAGAAGTACGATCTGTCGAATGCTGATCAGGTTCTAATAGAAAAATACGTGAACCTGAAAGCAGGCTCACGCGAAACGATCATCAATTTCATAACTGATGTTGTGGCGGCTCTGGATGGAGTCGCGGATCCGAATTCGAAGGCATTTCCAGAAAGCGATATCTACGCTGGAATTCCTGGCACTCCGGAGGAGCTGGAGCAAAAGTTCCCGCCACTGGAACATTCGGATAAGACTGAGGGCGGGCTGGGTTAATGTACCCAGTTCTCCCCTGGTCCTTTATCGCATCAATATGATCTGTGTTTTGTTGTCAAAATCGAGATTGTAATAAATGGTACGTGTGCGTCGGTAATAAATCGCGTAGATATCTTTTCTGTTTAGGAAAATGTATTTTTTGCTCATGTTACTCCCCCTTCCGGAAGGATCCAGGGGCTGGGCACACCGTTTTTAATTATAAAAAATTTCGGTTCAATAAAACACAGGTAAATTATGGGAAAGGAAGTTATAAGGAATGGGTGTAAATTTTGGCGGCTGGCCTTCCAGCATTCACACTGACTTTGAACAGGTCAAACGAATTGAGGCAGGGAGAAAGTTGAAAAAGAAAATTGTTTCACTGGATCCTGAAGCGCAGCTCCTGGTTGTCTCTGGTTCCGCTGCGGAACCATACCAGTGTAATCTTGAAAGCTGCACCTGTGCCGACTTTGCGATCCGGCATCTTCCGTGTAAGCATATCTACTGCCTTGCGGATGAGCTTGGTCTCCTGGCTGATTTACCAAAATACAGAAAAGGCAGCGGATCCTTTGATCCCGCTGCCGAGCTTGAGCGATATCGCTCTCTGTATGAAACCGGCCAGATCAGCGCTGATGCATACGTGAAAGTCTGCGGGCCTCTGGCAAAGATGGCCAAATAAAAAACCGCCGGGTGCTGGTAACACCTGACGGTCCATTCCTTCCTTGCGGAAGCTGTAAACTCTACGAATAAATTTTACAGCGTTTCCGATAAATCCGCAAGGGTTTATTTTTATACTCTTTTTTGGGAGGTGGGAACGATGAGGTTCTTCTCTTACGGACGAAAATCCGTATTTTCTGATAAATCAGATTCAATCGATAATCAGTTCCGGATGAACCGGGAATACTGCGAGTCGAAGTTTTCCGGCCAGGTGGATTCCTGGCAGCAGTTCTCTGATGAAGACTTCACTGGTGCGAATACGTCCCGGCCGGATCTGCAGCGTATGCTGTCTTTTATAAAGGGTGGCTTCTGCGATGTCCTGGTGGTCTATCAGCTGGATCGTCTTTCCAGGGATGTCCGGGACTTTGCGAACATTTACGCGCTCCTGGAGGAGCATGGCGTGATGTTCATCTCAATAAAGGAAAATATCGACACCACGACGCCGATCGGGCGCGCCATGATGTATGTCACGGTGGTCTTTGCTCAGATGGAGCGTGAAACCATCGCGGCCCGTGTTACGGATAATATGCTGGGCCTTGCTAAAAAGGGATACTGGACCGGCGGCAATCCTCCAGTTGGTTACGTCAGGAAGCATATTGTTGTGAATGGGAAGAAGCACTGCTCCATTGAGGTGGATCCGGACGGGGCTCGCTACGTGACGCAGATCTTCGATACCTTCCTGGCTTATAACTGCAGCCTGCAGGGGATGGAGACGCGATTCAAAAACCAGGGCATCCGGACGCAAAGCGGGAAGTTCTTCTCGACCACGCAGCTGCATAAAATGCTGACCATGCCGTATTGTGTCGAGGCAACTCCGGAAGTGTACGACTTCTATGCCGCGAAGGGCTGCATCATGGATCCTGGCTCCCCGCGTGAAATGTGGGACGGATCCGTCGGTGTGATCATCTATGGCCGGTCAACCGAGAAAAACAAAAAGCACCAGGCGCAGCGCCGGAGAAGTGGACTGTGTGCCTTGGAAAGCACAAGCCCTTCATGCCTGCTGAGAAATGGCTCGCGGTGCAGTCCCGGTTTACTCAGAATAAATGCATCAAGGATGCAAAGTGGCCGGTGCCTCTCCTGAAGGGCGTGCTCCGGTGCAAGTGCGGAAACCTGATGCAGGTCTCCAGAAAGAAAAAGGTCGACGGTACCTGTTCTTCCTGGTACTACTGCAGGAAGCGAATGAGGCAGGGTGTGGATGCCTGCGACATGGGGCAGATCAAATGCGATCTGCTGGATGAGGAAGTCCTGGAGCTATTCCGTGGCATCACTGCGGATCCTGCCTTGATTCAGAAATTCGTCAAAGCGGAAGCTCCGGCCGATGTTCCTGATCTGAAGGCTGCGCAGGCTCGCGTGTCTGCCTGTGAGCGTAAGATTGCCCGCCTGGCTGCGTCGTTAGCTCTGGCCGAGGATTCCGCTGCATCAAAGTATATCATCGCGGAAATGGAACGCCTGGACGTTGAGCTGGGTGCTCTGAAGCGTGAAGCCTCGCTGGCCGAAATGGAAAGCCACCGGGCTGCTGCCAATGCGAAGGATGCCAAGGCCACGGCGGTGGAAATTGCGAAGCTGATTCATGGCCTGGAGGGCTTCGACGACAAAGAAAAAAACGCGATTGCTCGCGCTGTTATCCAAGAGTGTACTTGGGACGGGGAGCGGCTTTTTATTACGCTCTAAACTTCACTATTTCATAATGGTGGGGTTCCGCCCTCAATATAAAAAAGTGAATGTAAAATAAAGGAGGCTTTTCTATGATTTTGTGTTTTGAATTGTCAATGCCGTATGCGGCAAGTTGGAACGGTAAATGGTCCGGAGCGGATCATGGGCACTACATTTTCAAAACGTCCCAGGCTGCTTCTATGGTGAAGCTGTTCTCTAAGCTGGACGGTGGTTCCTGGAGTTATCGCTGGGATGATGGCTGGTGTGCTATGATCTCTGCTCGCGTCGTTGATGCGAAGGAAGCCAGGAAGCTCCGCAAATTAAACGCAGGCTTCTGCGGGTACGACTGGATGGTGCAGGATATCCTCGCCTTCGGTGAAATCAAAAAACGTTAGGAGGTGTCTTTATGAATGTGATCTATCGTGTGCACGGTGCTGGTGGCTTCTATATGGAAACGCAGAGCCAGGACCAGGCTTTCCGAGCTGCCAGGCAGGAAGCTGCGGAATCCGGCCAGATGGCTCTGGTGTCTTTTACCTGGGCTGGCCGGTACCAAATGCGCCGGTTCTTTCCGGACGAAAGTGAGGTGATTCAGCGTGGCTTATAAAATTAAAACGCTCCTGCAGTGCAAGCACTGCAGCCATGATCTTGAGGTCGCGACAGTGTGTGGTGATCGTCGCGTGCCGCTTCTCTGGTGTCCTGACTGCGATATTCTGTATCAATATCTCGGACCAGAAGAGGTGATCGTTGATCGCTCGGCGGGCGTTGAATATGTGCGCGCGTTTGCGAATGAATTTCTGGTTGAAATGTCATAATTACCACCAAAAACCGGCCAGGATCTTTGTGCAAATTACGGTTATAAATAACTTGAATAGTAGCGGCACCAGAGCTAATATACAGACAACCTAAAGGAAAGCAAATAAATGAATCGGAGGTCTTGGCTATGTATGAACAATCTTTACTTTGTGGAATTATGAATGATTGGTATGGCAGTATGGAGGAGCTGTTCCAGGATCTGAAGCATTACGGATTTGAAGTCCTGGAGTTCAACCGTGAAAGCATCACGGTGTCCTGTGATGACGATGGCGATTATGTTCAGGTCGAGCTGGTTCTCGGTGGAACCGAGCGGACAATCGTTGTTGAAGATTTCAAAGAAATTTATCGCGAGGAGGCTTAGGCCTCCGGTATTAAACCGCCGATGGCAGGTCCGAAGCCCTGCAGGAAGAAGCGCGACGGATACCGTGGATTGATGTTCGACAAGTTTCCCTGGTTTTTAATGTGAAAGCCTGAAGGTCTGGCAGCCCCGCTGGACGTCCTCGTAAACCTTGCACCCGGCCACCGGCCAGAAAGGCGTCGCCTATGATTGTATAAATTTTATCCTGGGTTTTCTGCAGCTTCCCCGCGCAGCTTAATCGAAGCGCTCCACGGTAATCCTTTCAGAAAGGAATGAATCAAAATGTTTGACAAAGAAAAATTGAAACAGGCCATGGATGATCATGGCGATACAAATAAGGCGCTTGCGGTCTTCCTGGGCATGACTGCATCCAATTTCTCGACGATTTGGAACGGGCGGCAGCCATTCCAGCGCAAGCACATAGTCCGGATCGCGGTCCGGTATCAACTCTCCCCGCAGGACGTGTGGGATATATTCTTCCTGGCCGATGCTGAGGCCATCAAAAAAGAAGCCAGAGAGGCTTGACCTCCCTGCTTCTGCCTATGTTTCCGACATTGATGTCGGGATCATCTTATCTCATGAGTCTGTTGACTTCCTTCTGAACTGCATTGTAGTTGTAACCAGCCGCCTGCAGCTTCTTCTTTCTGACATCTCCATTTCCCCACTTACCTGCGAGGACTTCCTTGGCCACGGCAGTCACGCTTTTCTTTGTGGAGCTTCCACCTTTGGCCAGGCGATTGACTTCCGCCTGCACTGCTGCATAGTTATATCCTGCTGCCTGGAGCTTCTTCTTGCGATCATCGCCGTTTCCCCACTTGCCTGCGAGGACTTCTTTTGCGACTTCCGTCGTGCTCTTTTTTGGAGTCGAGGCTCCGCTTGCGAGACGATTGACCTCTGCCTGCACTGCTGCGTAATCGTAACCGGCAGCAGTCAATCTGTTCTTTCTCTCATCGCCATTGCCCCATGCGCCTGCGAGGACTTCCTTGGCCACTGTGGTGATGTCTTTCTTTCCGGATCCGGAAGCCTGGGACTCTGCAGCGTATCTGAGGACGTTGGTCCATGGATAGTTGCGGTAGCTTCTGATCAGGAACTCTTTACCTGTCTGGTCGCCAGGTTTGCCGCCTGTTGCGGTTCCTTTTTCGTTGATGCTTGCCTCTACCTCTTTGCCGTTGCCGCAGTACATTGCGGTGTGGTGTGAAGTGTTCAGGAGAACGTCTCCACGGAGAAGCCCTGCGCCGGTCGAGCGGTTTACCTTGCTGGTAACGTCAACGAATCCGCATTTTTTGAATACCGCGAGCATGTTGCCGGTGTAGGTTGCGCCTTTGCTCTTGACCGGGATTCCTGCGTTCTCGCACGCCTGGATCACTGCTGCGGAGCAGTCAAAGTCTCCATGCTGTCCCCATCTGTATGTCTGGTCGTATCCGTGTGAGTCATCTCCGGCCCATGCTTCCATCTGTTGTACTGCTTTTTCTATCTTGCTCATTTCTACTCCTTCCTTGTCGTATTCAGTGAGTTTGTACTGATC
>ENA-OONB01000013-OONB01000013.1-viral-metagenome-genome-assembly--contig:-NODE-13-length-19694-cov-3.854602_pt1 | contig 19694 bp, 18 predicted proteins | sample MGYA00245309_ERZ501080 | MGnify/ENA primary metagenome ERZ501080 (study PRJEB25959, sample SAMN05341348) | viral metagenome | host: human-associated | place: USA: California | collected 2014-04-21 | study... | reverse complement strand
GATTGTCTTTAACATGATACATTTGTTCTACAACTTCTTTAGCTTCATACTCATCAAAATGATAGCCATCGTCATTATATCCACCGCTCATAAGCATAGTTAAAATCTTTTCTTCTCGGTCATTTTTATTAGTAGAGCGACCATAAGTATCGTAAGTATCATAACCAATACGATTTCTCATGCCACCTCTACCACCACGACCGCCTCGTCCTCCACGTGCATCAAGAAATTCACGAAATTCATCAAGAATATTTTGATTACCGCCACGACGATTACCAACATGGTAAGGTTGAATGTAAGGCATTTCTCTCATAATATTACTTTGTTTTTAAACTGATTAATGATTCTTTTAAAATTTCTAAATCAGTTTGATTAAGAGCAACAATTTTATTCACATAAGGAACTTCAAGAGATATAATACCTTTAGAAATATTACCGCCACCAATGAAAGGTATATCAAAATCAAAATTATCAATATTATTAATAATTTCCATTTCTTCATCAAATATACCTTCAATATCAATCATACCATCTTTATCTGCAATAGGTTTCAAGAACTTATCAAAACTATTAATATTATTAGTAATCGCTCTTTTAGTGTTCTTCAAGTAAATGTTTGCCATCAGCACTAGCTTCGATTTTTCCTCTAACTAAATTAAGAACTTCTGCTTGAACCATACTTTGTAAAGCATTATAGTTATTTACATAATCTTGGTTACTAAGAAGCATATTTTGTTGTTCTTGTGTAAGTGGTGCAATTTCAGCATCAATAGCATCCCAAATTCCTTGAGTTGGAACTTGCTGATTTTGAGTTGTACCATTATTTGCATTAGGAATAGCATTACGACGATAAGCTTCATTAATTGCTTGTTTTTGACTTTGAAGAAAAGCAATTTGTTCATCAATGCTATTAGTCATTTTTTCACTAGGGTATAGTAAAGGGTCACTATTACCTAGTATGAATTGAGTAACAGGTATCATACCTCTTTCAATTTTATGTTCTTAATCAAACTTAGTAATATTACTGAGCAGGAGTTCCGCTAGCAGGTTGAGTAAAACCACATGGTAAACATCCACAAGCATTACGTCCAACTAGACCAGTAACAGTAGGTTCATTTTCATTATATCAGGCATTTTATCTCCAAGGTCAATCATAGATTCAATATTAAACATAACACATTCAGCACCTGAATCAGTATTATCACCACCCAATATAGGTAAGGAATTTGACTTAAATTCCAAGACCAACCAACAGCTACATAGTTTAAACTATTAATAGGAGAATTAACATAATATGATTTAGTATCCAAATCTCGACCATCATCACTACCCCAAATGTATCTAAGTTGGACACTAGTAAAATCACTAAAATAAATAACAGAAGTAGGCCAAATATGATTAGCACCATCATAAACATGAGCAATATTAATTTGACCTACTGTTCGTTTCTTAAGAGGTTTAGCAATTCCTCCTTGACGTCCAAGAGTTAAACTCATTATTCATCAATAATATTATAAGTCATTCCAGCAACTGGGGTAATAGTTGCATATTGGGTAGCAGTTCCTGTCCAAATTGGAAGACTAAGTTTATTACTATTCGCACTAGGCATAGTCATATTAACTCCACATCCATCATTAATAGCTTTTTGAATCTTATCAAGATTAACACTATTAGTAATAGTTTGATTTATTTCTTTTTAAAGTTATTAAATGTATTATTAGTAACATATCCATTAAGTAAATTATTAACTTCTTCTTTATTATAAGTTTCAGACTTAGTATAATAATTTTTAAGTAAATTATTAATTTCTTGTTTAGTATAACTATCAAATGAAGAAGTATCTCCCATTACTCTCCATTCAGTACCATTCCAATAACAAATCTTTCCATTACGATATTCAATTTGACCTTTAGCCCAATTACTACAAGTTACATTATGAAGATATTCAGACTCTTCACCAACCATACCTGTAAGTTTACATTTATTTAAATTAATAGTACCATTCTCAATAATACCACCTTCAAATACAAGTTCACAACCAACAGGCATTGTAATAGTTTTACCACTTAAATCAAAAGCATAACGAATAATATAACGAGTATTTTCTTCGTTAACCATATCTTGAGTAAGAACAGCTTTATAATTAAGATAAATATTATTCTTAACTTGAACTAAAGTTTCTTCATTAAAATAATATTTAATATTATCTACTGAATTAACATATATAATACCAAGTCTTGGACGTTCATCAGAAAGACAAGTATTATAAATATTATAATCTTCACTATTTCCATAAACAGGAGTGTTGACCCCCCGTAGAGGATGAACTCTATCAGTAGATTCTACAATAGTCCATCTAGTATAATAATTATAAAATCCAACTCCATCATGAATAGTCTTAACTCTAAGAACAAATAATTTATGATATGTATCATAATAAATACCAGCAGTATTACCTAAATCTGTTCTAATAACTTCATATTTATCAGTATTAAGAATTATTTGACCATATTGTTCACAATAAGTATCATCAAGAAAACCATCAAATAAAAGCTGTTCTGCATTACTAGCATCATCCTCCACGGGGAGTAAGACCTTGCGAATTATTTTATATCCTTTACCACTTTTATATTCAGGCTCATAAGGTCTATCTTTAAGGCTAAGACGATTAACATTACAGCAACCAGGACTTAATCTTATAGTAATATCTTCTTCATCGGGATAATTAATAATATTAACTTTACCATTTCCTGCAATCATTTGTTTAAGAGCTTCATTAAGCATATCCCAATCAATAGTTCCATCAGCAATTGGAATCTTAGCACCATTCTCTTCAAGATACTTCTCACTAAGAATTTTTGTCCAATTATCATCAGAAACCCAACTAGTTTCAACACCAGCTTGAAGATTACTACCTATATAACTTTCAGTTACAGAAAGATTATGTTCAGCATCATAATAACTAATAGTAAGACTATTACGTCTAAAAATAGCAGGAACAGCTTTACGAGTATTAACTCTAGTTCCTTGATATGGAATCCATAAATGATTAAATCTAGATAGAACAACAGTTAAATCATTGTTTGTATCTTTGTCAAGAATATTTTGAAGATAAGTAATAGGAAATACTTTATCATAACTATTCTGACCTAGCTTTTCATATAGTTGTTTATTGTTCATAATTATGTGATTAATTTAAATAACTTTAATGAGTAAATAAACAATATAAGCATTAGTAATATTGTTATATTAAATAGTATTCTTATCATATTAATTACCAGTACCTTTAGCTATAAATACTCTAAATTTTAGTTCAGCATATTCAAATGTAACTTTACATAGATTAATAGGCAATGTTTGAATGTAACTTTTTACAAATGTTCTTATAACAGTTTTACCTTCTTCAAGACCAACACTAGTGCTAGTATGTGTATTTATATCAGTAAAACCAGTTAATTTACAAGCATCATTAGGATTATTATTTCTTATTAATTTTACAGTCATAGTTTTACTAGTCATCATATTTGATGTACTAAATAGATATAAATATTGTTTACCACTACCAGCACAACCTTCAGTTATAGTATTATTATTATATAATTTTGTTCTAGTAACATTATTAACATTAACAATAAAAGGTTGGTCTTTTTGTTCAAGAATTTCATTACACCATACTTGCCAATATAATCTAGGACGTCTAACATATAAAGTAATGATTATATTATTATTAGTTATATATTGTGCTGAATATTCTTCTTCATCAGCAGTATTTTTAGATACTATACTAAAACTACCGTAATAAGAATTATCAGTATCTTTATCTAATAAAGTACTAGTATTGAATGAAATATCTTTATGACGGTCAATACTACCATAAGATTCAGAAGAAATAACATTACCTACATTATTCCATTTATAACTTTCAGTAATAATAACTTTAAATCGAATATTATACTTAACTGCTCCATTATAATTTCCATTATTATCTCTAGCATTATTAATATACACAGAATTATTAATTGCTTCAACATAATCACTTGCCCCGTCATACAAAAACAATACTTTTGTAGAAGAAGTTATATTTGTTTTAACACCAGCAGATTGTGTAATATTAATTGATTTACTAACTCCACTATAAGTTGCAGTAACAGTTGTACTTCTACTTGTTGTAGCAGTTCTATTACCATAAGTAAGTTTACTTCCGCTAGTAGTACCACTTAATGTACCATCTCCAGATTTACTTAAAGTCGGACTACCATTTTCAGTTTCAGTATAAGTAGTACCCACTCCATTCCAAGTATAATTTCTAGTACGAGAAGCATGACAAAGAATTGTAGAACTACCACCACTAGCAGCAATATTCATAGGACTAGCAGATATAGTTACTTGCCAAGATGTCCAACTTCCAGTAACTTTATTACCGCCATATTGCATAACATCACAATAATCAGTAACTCCATTATAATTAGCAGTAACTCTAGTTGTTCTAGCATCAGGAGATGTGTTATTACTAAAAGTTAAAGTATTACCACTTAAAACTCCAACACCACTTGTAACAGAAATAGTAGGAGTAGCACTATCAGACTCAGTGCCACCAGAACCTGCAACACCATTCCAAGTCCATGTTCTATTTCTTGAAGCACTACTATAAATAGTTACTGAATCACCTCCTGCCCAAACTTTATAGCTACTAGCACTACAACTTACAGACCAACTAGACCAACTTCCATAAATTTTAGCTCCTGCTGATTGATTAATAGTAATATCTTTAGTTGCACTATCAATAGTTGCTCTAAATACAGAACTACGGGAACTAGTAGAAGTATTATTACCATAACTAACAGTAGAACCACTTAAAGAAGCTGCACCATTAACTTTATTTAATGTTGGAGAACCACTAGCATTTTCAGTATAAGTTGCTCCTGTGCCATTCCATTGCCAAGTACGACTTCTAGTAGCAGAAGTAGATAATGTAGCATTTCCACCAGCAGCAGCAATAGTTGTTACATTAGCACTTAAACTAATAGACCATGCTCCCCAACTACTATAAGTTTTAGAACCAGCATTTTGAGTTACAGTAGTATCTTTAGTTACAGAATCCATTGTAGCCCTAATAACTGTATTTCTAGCACTTGTAGAAGTATTATTATCATAAGTTACTTTATTACTAGCAAAAGAACCAGCACCACTAATTTTACTAAGAGTAGGAGTTCCAGTTCCTGTTTCAGTTCCACCACTTCCACTAACTCCGTTCCATGTCCAAGTTCTTGTTCTACTTGCAGAAGTAGTTATATTTGAACTACCTCCACTAGCAGCAACATTTCCACTATTAGAAATATTAACTGTCCATGCAGACCAAGCACTATATTGTTTAGCCCCAGCAGATTGACTAATAGTTATATCTTTAGTAGTTGAATCAATAGTAGCACGAATAACAGTTGATTTACCACTTGTACTAGTATTATTTCCATAAGTAACTTTAGGACTAGTCCAATTACCTGTACCACTAACTTTACTTAATGTAGGACTTCCATTTCCAGTTTCTGTACCACCAGAACCGGCAACACCATTCCATGTATAACTTCTAGTTCTACTAGCACTAGTTGATATAGTAGCTGTTCCACCTGTTGCACCAATACTAGTTTTATCAGCACTAATATTAACAGTCCAAGTAGACCAATTACCATAAACTTTAGCTCCAGCTGATTGTGTTATAGTAATAGATTTAGAAACACTATTGCTAGTAGCAGTAATAGTTATACTACGACTATTTGTTGTAGTATTGTTACTAGCAGTAACAGTTTTACCACTTAAAGTAAATCCACCAGCACTACCACTAAGTGTAGGTGTAGCAGTTTCTGTATCAGTATGTGTAGTACCAACTCCATTCCAAGTCCAAGTACGAGAACGACTAGCATTAGTAGTTATCGTAGATGAACCACCACTTGCAGCTATCGTTTGCGTGCTTGCCGAAATAGAAACAGCCCAAGCAGACCACGCTGAATACACTTTTGCGCCTGCCTGCTGCGTTATCGTAACCGTTTTGGACAATCCTACATAACTAGCTGTAAGTGTCGCTGAACGGGCTGAAACACTCTCATTTGATGTAAATTTTATTTGATTTCCACTAAGACTAGCACTACCACTAATACTAAGAGTAGGAGTAGCAGTTTCACTATAAACAGTACCAGTATTATTCCATTTATAAGTTCTACGAGCAATATTAGCTGTAACTGTTCTAGTACCACCTTTAGCTTCAACACTAGTTCCATCAGTTTGTAAATCTAGTACCCAATTAGTATAAACTTTAGCTCCAGCAGCTTGATTTAAAGCAGCACTAACTTCTTTAGTTTGACTATTTTCTAAAGTAAATATAACAGTTAAAGTACCACTTTTAGCATTAGTAGATTCATTATTAGGTATAGTTAATACATTATTACTTATACTACCTAAAGTAGTAGAACTAGTAAAACTAGCAGTAAGACTAACAACAGTTTCAATCCAAGTTCCTGCATAAGTAGAACCTTTGGTTATACTCCCCGTGGAGGATGCATAGTCAGTTCTCTTATATCTGTTCTTAACAGAACTAGTAGGAAGTTTTAAATCATAAACACCACCAGTATTAGCAATACTACTATCAACTACTGTTAATGTACTAGTATCATATATACTAGCTTTACTACCTTTAAACGTAACAGTATAACTATCTTTAGCTTCTGTATCATCAATTAATACAACTAACTTACCATTAGTTATAACTCCTTTTTCTATTCCATCAAATAAAACCTTCACTCCATCAGTAGGAAAAGTAACAGTATAAGAAATAAATCTTTGTTCCCATTCTAATTCTACATTATGAGTTATAGGTAAATAACCACTATTACCACTAACAGTTTTAGATTTATAATGTTCAGCAGTAATATTAGCAGTATAATCAGTCTTAACAGGAATAGTAAATACAAATTTAGTATTGTTTTCACTTTATAACAGGGGTATAACCATTAATAGTAACAGTTCCGGAAACATTTAATTTAAACGTAATAGTAATTTCAGTATTCTCTGGATAAACAAGTTTAGAACCTTGATATATTTCAAATACATTTATACTACCAAGTTTAATATCATGTATTCTAATATCTCCTTGATATATAGCCATAAATTAAGCATTTGATTTAACTATATAAGTAGTATTGTTATCTTTTTGAGCAATAGCTGCATATTGAGTAGCAGTACCAACCCATATTTTAGGATTAACTATTGGTTCAATAGTAAGATTAGATAATCTATAAAGAGTTTGGTCAACTATTTGAATAGTACTATAATCATAATTGCCATCATTACGTAAAGTCACATGATTTATTGTATTACTATTACTCCATTGTATAATTATAATATTACCAGTATATCTAATATAAAATTTACCGTAGGTATTATAAAATACAGAATTAGGTTTAACGATAGCAGCGACAAATCCATCAAAATTAGTAAATGTAGTATTTATAGCATTTAATACTTCCGTAGGAGTACCATTATTAGTTAATAACATAATAATAGTATTAATATCATATGATTGAATGATTTGATTACTATTTATAGCTACAAAAGTATTAATACTTTTTGTTTCTTCACCTCCAACTCTAGTTAAACCTTTATCCCAACTTAAATCAATTTTATTAATTCCACCCCAAGTATGAGAAAAATAAGTAATCGTAGCACTAATGCTATTATTACTTATATCAATTCTATCAAAATTAATTCTATCATTGTTATTATCAACAGCAATAATACTTCCGCCTTTTAATAATATTTCTTTTACTTCATCAAAAGTTTTATCACAAGTAAAATCTTTTTGCCCATAAATATATATTCCAGTAGGAACAGTTATAACTACACCATAAACAGGAATAAATCTTTCAGGTGTGCTTTTATTTTCATATAATTGTTGATTAATATCTTGCATAACTTTATAAACTTTAAATGGTGGCACTTATTCAGTACCACCATGATTAATATTAAATTGTTTTCTTTTTAATAACAAGTTCATAACCAGCAGGAATTAAAGCTTTAATAGCATCAGCAATAGCTTTATCAACTTCTGCTTTAGTATAAGTATTTTTTATTGTTGGTACATTATCAAACTTATTATTAATTTCTTCTTTAGTATAAACATTATTACTAAGTTCAGTAATTCGATTAGGTAAAGTTTCATCAAGTTTAACTTTATCAGCAGATGACATACTACCATTAGCAGTTTTACTAGCATTATTTAAAACAAGACCAAAAGGAGTTTTATCAATATATAAATTTGTATTATTACTTTTAACAGATTTACTATATATAATTTTAAGTCCTTCTGTTGTTTGGTCAACTCTATCTAGTCTAATAATAAATTCACTAGATAAACTATTAACAATATCAGTAGTTTTCTTACCTTTACCGCCATCATAAGCAGTACCTGTAACTTCACCTAAAGCTAAAGTTTCAGATATAACTGCATATTTAGTTCCAGACCAACGATAAGTTTTACCACTATATTTAGTATCTTCACTTATATCAACATAAATTTTACCTTTTTCAGGAGTATAATATACAGGAGCATCTTTTATATATTTCTCAGCAAAATGAGTTTCATCAACATAATATCCTTCAAGAACATCATCAACATAACTAGGTAATTGACTTGCTGGAACTTTACCATTTCCATCAAGACTAGCAATACCATTTGCTACACCACGTTTAGCTTCAATAGCTTCATTACATAATTGAATAATCTTCTTTTTAATAATAGGATAATTATCTATATTATTAAGGATATGTTCAACTGTAGATTCAACTTTATTCTCAATAACAACTTTAAGATTAGGATGATTATCAATATTATCAAAGATATTTTCTATATTACCTTTAATAACATTAAGTAGTTCAGTAAAGTTATTAATATGTTCAAATATATAAGTAACTCTAGCTTCTACTTTAGTTTCAATAAGATTCTTAAGAATAGGAAATTTATTAATATTATTGAAAATATAATCAACTCTACTATTTACAGCATTATTAATACAAGTAACAAGAGCAGGATAATTATTAATATTAGCGAATATATTCTTAACACAATTACAAACTAAATCAGAAAGAATACCAATGAGTTCAGGATAATTATTAATATTATTAAATATATAATCAACTCGTTCATTAATATTATTCTGAATAGCTTCCTGTAATTCCGGATATTGACCAATATTCTTAAATATATCAACTACTTTATTAACAGTATTAGTAATAATAAGATTCTTAATTGCAGGATAATTATCAATATTATTAAATATATTACCAATAGTAGTTTCTACATGAGAATTAATAGCATTAGTTATGAATTGATTAAGAGCAGGATAAGAAGAAATATTATTAAAGATAGATTCAGTCCATTGTTTAATATATTGATTAAATATCTCTTTAAGTTCAGGATATTCATTAATATTATTAAATATATCTTTAATAATAATAGGCAAACTTTTAACTGTACTATTATTAATAATTTCAACTAGTTTAGGATAGTTATTAATATTATTAAATACATTAATAACAAAATCATTAATAAAACTAGTAATAATATCAAGAAAGTCTTTATAATCACCTATATTAGTAAATATCTTTTCAAGTGCTTCTGCTAAATCTTTAATAACAGTATCAAAAGACCATCCTTCCCAATTAGCAGGATTAGTCCAAGCAACATCACTAATATCATCACTATTATATCGTTGTGTCCAATTAATATTAGTTGCATCACGATAAGTAATAATATATCCTTTACGACGATAAATTTTATCAAGTTTATTAACAGTATTAGCAAAAGTACCTTCCCAAGTTAAATAAACACTATTACAAGCAGCAAGTATTCTATCAAGTCTAGTACCAGTTAAACCATCAAATACAGCTTGTATAACAGTTAAAGGATATATATTATATCTAGTATCATTTTCTTCACAATACTTATCTAGTATATGAATTGGCATATTGCCTCTTTATCACACTGAACTTTACTAGGGTCAAAAGATTGACAATTAGTACCAACAAAAACATTTTCTTCTTCAGCCATAATTACCACGGATTAGAAACACGTTTAATATAATGTAAAGCAATAGTAGGCATAAGTTTATTAATAGCAAGATAATTACCTGTCCATCTATTACCACTTATTTGACTCCAAGTCATTTCACCATTATTACTAATATTAGGTCCAGTCATATACCAATTAGTAGAACGATTAATGCCAAGATTATCAAATCTATTTCTATCAGTACCATAAGGATAACCATTTTTAACACCACCATCTAAATTACCTGATACAAATCTCCAGTTACTAGGTGCTATAACTTGATGGTTATTATCACCGGATTTAGTTTTACCAACAGCAACAGCATGTTGATGTAGAGGCAAATCAGTACCATCAATATAAAACGTATATGCACTTATATTAAGACCGGGAGCAGCAGGGTCATATGTATCTTTAATATTTTCAAGAACAGTTTTCCAATTAAGATTTCCTTGTTTAGGATTATTATAAATATTAATACCATTAGGTATATAACCCATAACAAAACGTCCTTGTGCAGCAGTATAAACTTCCCAACCATTAGGGGAGTTGAAGTATCCCAAAGCATAATAGAACCAATAGGAACAACGGCAGCAATCCAAGCTTGAATTTGACTAGCAGCAACTCCACCTTGTCCACTTCCACCGCCTTGTCCAAATCCTTCTCTAACTAATTTATTTTTAATATCAGTATAAAGAGAATTAAAATCTACATCAAGTCTACTAGGTTTAGTTTCACTGTCTGCAAATTTATTCATAACAAGATATTTACCAGTTCTAGCTTCACCAAGTTGAGTAACAGACATGACATTATGAGTGCTATCTCCACCAGAGCCACCACCTCCTTCAAGACCAGCGATAATATCATTAATTTCTTTCTTAGTATAATAATTATTAAGTATAGAATTAATAATATTACGTACTTCTTCTTCGGTTAGTCCACCACCGCCAGAACCTCCACCGGCAGCATTAATAGTAATAGTACCATCATCATTTTCAACAAAAGTAATATTAGTACCCGGTCTAATCTTATTTTTAAACATTGATACATAATTACTTTCAAAATATTGTTTATACTCATTACTGATATTACTAGCACTTTGATTTATTTTATTAAGAATTTCTTCAATCTTATTATTAATATATTTCTCAAGATTATTAATACTACCTTCTATATTACTATTTAAATCTCCAATCTTATTATAAATATCTTTAAATTTAGCATTATATTCAGTAATAAGATTATTAATTCTAGTGTTAATATCAGTTATATCTTGTTGTAATTTAGATATTTGTTGGTCATGAATTTCAAGATGGTCATTAATCTTTTTAAGTTCTGCAAGAAGCCAAGCATAAAACTTTTCCATTTCTTCTCTTAACTTCTCTAAGAAAGCTTCAAATTCAGCACGAGTAAGATATACAGATAAATCAAAACCCATACTTACCCATTTTTCACCATCCCAAAACCAATAAAAATCATTAGTATAAGCTCCACCCCAACCAACAATTTCAACTTGTTTATTATCTTCACCTAAATCAAGAGGATGATAAAGTATTTGACCAACAGCCCAATTTCCATCAAGAGATATAGATTCTTTATCAAACATATCTTCTTGACGATAATTACTAAGAAGTCTACATTGATTTAATTTAACTGCACCATCATACATTCTACCACCTCTCCAAAGAATAATACTATTATCTGGAAGTTCAATAGTTTGTCCAGCTAAACAATAATCATATTGAAGTATATAAATAGTATTAGGCTCGTTAATCATATCTTGAGTAAGAGTATTAACACCACTAATCATATTCTTACGAAGATATTTACGAGCCTTTCCACTATAATCATTTGTATTATAGTCTTTATCTGCAAATTTAAGAAGATTATCAACAACAGTTAAATCTTCTTCATCAGCTGCATTAGTAATCTGTGAAGCAGTAAACATTTGTTTAACAGATTCACTAAGCATTTCAGGAGTAATCTGACCTTCAAGTATTTGAACAGCATTATCTTCAAAATACTGTTTAAGCACTTGTGCCATATAATTAACTACAACATTACGACGAAGATAATTATCTTGAATATTAATACCAAATTCATCAGCAACTGCGCGTTCTGCAATCGCTCTTGGAAACATACCACTAAATGATTCTACAAATTTAGAACCAATTTCAGAATCAGCTTCAAGATGCCATTTCTTTGCATTAGTAACAGGAGTTATTTCATCAAGAATATAACTCTTTTTAGTTTCAATAACATAAACTTCACAACCTACTCCAATCTGTTCCCAAGTAAGAGCATCTCTATCTTCCATTGTAGATACTACAATTCTAGCAGCTTTAAGACCTCTTTGAACAACAGCAATAAGTTCTAGTATTTCTTTCTTGAAAGTTTCATAATCAATAACTAAATCTTCTCGAAGTTTAGCAATAGGCTGCCAATACTCTTCATTAGATAAAGGAATACCAGCAGGAACAGCTTTACGAGATATATAGCTAGCATAGAAACCGTCATGAACTATACATAGTCTTTCATAAGGTCTATCATTCCATTGACCATTACAAGTAAGACTAACTTTACCAAGTTCTTCTTCTATTGTTTTCATACGTTCTCTAGGTTTACTAAATTCATAGTGTAGACCCCCCGTAGAGGATGGAACACATTCACATTATTCATTATCATAATCAACATCACTAAGACTATAAGTTTCATTATATTCTTTGCCTTCTTCTTTCTTCTCCCAAAGTTTACCAGTTTCAGGGTCAACATAAAATTTAGGAGCATCTCCACAACTAACTATTGCATGAATTTTACCTTCTTCATCAACAGGAAGCGTAATAGAACCACTATACTGAACTTGTTTACTACCTTCATAAATAATATTAAGTTGACCTTTAATATATTTAAGAAGAGTTTCAGCAAGTTTATCTTGACCAAGTTGATATGCTGCCATAGCAGATTGAAACATATTCCAACAAGTAACAATATTTTTATTATTACCTTTACAAGTAGCAGAACAATCATTAAGCATATCAAATCCATATTGTGCCATAAGAACTAATAGTTTATGATAAACACAAACATATTTGCTAGGAACAGTCATATAAACATATTGAGGTTCAATCTCAACTTGTTCAGTTCCATCAGCTTTTACATAGACACCATTAACATAATTATCATCTATTTGTTCACTCATTCTATCATCAAGTTATTGTATGAATTAATAATTGATTTTTGTTGCTCATCAGAAAGCAATTCTAAGGCTTCTAGTGCTTGAATTAAAATTTGCCCTTGTGTTAGTTTGCACCAATTTTTTTCGTTCAATGGGAAGCCTAATTCTGCTATTCTCACCTGTTTTTCAGCCATGCTTGCAATACGTAATTGCATCTCTTTAGATAGCTGTTTTGGATTATTAATATAACCTCTTATCATAATACCATCTTATTTAAATGCCTTATTAATAATATAAGCAGTATAATCATTAACTCTAATATCAATACGTTTATTAAACGCAAGAATACGTTGATTAGAATCAAGATTTTTATTATAGACAATATTTATAATATCACCATAAATATCTTCTTTCCATTCTTCTTTCATATAATGACTAAGATAATCTTCATCACCACGATACATATTAAGTTTATAATAAGCATCATAATAAACACTATTAACTAAATGTCTAGCGTTATATTCTATTTGGTCACGATTATTATCAATATTATTAGTAATAATAGTTGAAGCAACAAACTTTGCACATTCCGAAGCTGCATTAACCATAGTAATAGAAATAACAGCTTTAGATTTTTCTCTATCTTTTTCAATAATATCTTTAGTAACTATGTTAAGAAGTTTGGCGATATCATCTAAAGGATTTTTTTATTATTATCAATTATCTTATTAATTATAAGATAAATAACAATAACAATACCGGGAATAAGACCTTGTTCAAAGGCATTTTGAATTAATTCCATTTTTATAGATACAAGAATAGGGACTATCAGTATCAACACTAATGCTAATACCAATAGCCCCTATTCGATTAATATTACCTAATATTTACCTAATCGAGTCGGGTAATAGGTTATGCTTTTTCTTCAGTAGCAATAGCTTTAAGGATAGTTTCAACAGTTGCAATAGCAGCAGCTCCAGTAGGAAATGCTATTTGTACAATCTGATGAACAACTTCATCTCTAGTTTTCATTTCACGTGGAACAGCAAAACGAAGAGTAAAGATAGTATATCCAGCATCTGCACTATCAGGTTGCTTCAAAGGATTAATAGGATATGTAGGATACAGTTCAGTATAAGTATCTCGATAAGTATATTCGATACCAGCATCGGCAGCAGCTTTATTAGCCAAATCAGTAATATAAGCCGCATCTCCATATGCAGGAAAACCAGTAGCTGTAACTGTAACACTAATACCAACTAATTCATCAGCTCCAAGAATTTCATAATCAATACCTTTAGACTCAGCAGTTAGAGTGATTTTAGTATCAATAACAGATGCTTTAATACCATGTCCAATAGTATTGTTATTAATTTGGTTAGCTAATTTCTTTGCTACATCATTAGCAGTAGGATTAAGACCAGTATGAATGGTAGCAGTCCAACGATTACGTTCATTGAACTTTAATCCTTTTTTCACAATCATAATAGAATAATCAGAATAAGCATTTACATCTCCGATAGTAAGATTAGCAGAGAAAGTAGTAGCAGCTTGATAAACACCTTTAACAAAAGTAAGATGTTTCTTATAAGCTGGAAGAACTACTGGACCATTTGCTTCACGACCAAGATTAATGTAAAACTTATCGGTAATCTTAGTACCGTTAGCGTCAATAGTTTCCTTGCCATTAGCAAGATAAGTAAAAGCAACCGCTCCAGCAGCAAGAGGTAAGCTTACTCCATAAGCGACTTTGCCCGCCAACAAAAATTGTCTCATTTTTAATTTAATTTAGAGTTTAACTTTGTTTATCAGCTCCATTAGAAGTAGCACCAATACTAGCAAGATAAATCTGTACTGCACGCATAACTATTTCCATATGTAAATAAGGAGGTAAATCACAATTAACCCAATCTTCTTCTCTATCTTCATCAAACTTAACTTTAGCAGGTTCTTTGATATAAAGATATTTAACTAATTGAGGTTTAACTGTATTATTACGTCCAGTATATATATCAACATTAATACCAGATTCATCTCCAAATATAGTAACTATCGGAGCATCTTTCGCAGCACGATTACAGAAATCTCTTAGCGTTTGACCTAAATCTTCAGCTTCAATAATTCTACAATCATAAATTGTCTTGCCATTATAACTAACTTGAAAGCCTGTATATAGCATTATTCCGTCGCTATCAATGTTAATTTTATAAGGGTCAACTTCTGTTCCACCACCTGTAATATCTCCGCCGTTAACAGTACCCGCTGTGTATAAAGTTCTAAGAGCATTAACAGGACTAATAGAAGCATTTTGTCGAGCAACCTTATCATTATAAGGAACAGGTCCGACGTTTTCTACTATTACATTTCTAGCTTTTTCAATTATAGCAGCATTAAGACAAATATCTATATCTTCCATGAGAATAGCACGAACGGTCTGCATACCATCTGTTGTGCCAGTTCTCTGAACGTCACGTGCATCTCCCCAATGTTCATAATCAAATGTTTTTAAGTTTATTTTTATAAGCACTAACAAGAGCACTATTAGTAGGATTTTTAAACCATGTAACAGCTTCCTTAACATTAGCACCAATGAACTCACCATCAGGAGTGGTAATATTCTGATTATGAATTGCTCTGATAAATTCTCCACGAGAAATAAGAACCTCAATTAAAGATTTAATAGTAATATCTTTATCATTGCAAAGTTTATTAAACTTAGCAGGTTCATTTGTACTAAATTTATCAAGATGAGTTTGTTTATCGACAGTATCCATAGCCATACCGTTAGGAATATTAATATTATTGGCAACACAGTATTGAATAAATACAGCATCAAACAAATCACTATTCGTGAGAAGTTTAACATAATTGCCTTTAGCCGAATTAATTTCCTGACGATGTTTAGCAAGACGCTCAGCTTCTCTTTGGTCATCTTTAAAATAAAATCTAATAGATGGGTCAGAATTAATAAGAGCAATATCTTTAGCTACATCTTTATACAATAAACAATGACGATAAATTAGATAATCATCAAGAACAATAGGATAACCATATTTATACTTTTCACTTTCAAGAAGATTTAACTTAGTAATCTTAGCTTCAAGAGCTTCTCTAAGTTCTTTAACTCCTTTACGGTTACTATTCATATAAGCAGTTTCAATAGCTTCTTCTTCGGCTCTAAAACGAAGATAATCTCGTTTACGATTCCAAAAGAAAGAAATATCAAAAGTCTTACCTAGTTCATCAACTGAAACACTAATATTATTAAGATAAGCCTTAACCCGTGAAATAAAGTTTTCATTATTAGGAGCAAGACCAATTAAAGCAGGAAAATAAGATTCAATCTCACCTTTATTAGAAGAAAGAGTACGAGAACTACGAACACAACTACCAATCTTATCCATTCGTTTAGGTAATGTTTTATCATTAACTCTACGATATAATGAATAATTAGTAACTAAATTAATAGTAATAGTTCGTTTTTCAGTATAAGGCTCATCAAGACTTTCATCTCTAAATCCTACTGTATTAGCAGGCTGTTTATCTACTCCATCCTCTACGGGGGGTATAACCTGTTTATCTGTATTTATATTAGAAGCAGCAGGAGTATTTTCTCCTGCTTTATTAGCTTCATTTACTTTATTAAAATCCATATCTTAAATAGCTTCTTTTAAATGATTATAATACACATTTCAATAAGAACATCTTAGTAGTGTTATCTACCTGCAAACCAATAGAGCCTTTAACTTCATAACGAGCCATATCAATTTCAGTAGCTGCATGATTAGTATTAGGCAATCCCCAGCAAGCAGGAATATCAGTCATACCTTCAATAACTTTAGCTTTATAAGCCTGTCCTTTTTGACGTACTATACGAACATTCTGATTACCTTTATAATTACTCATATCAATCAAAGCAGCTTGATGAGAAGTAATAGGTAAACCGGTAGTAGGATGAATTATACCATTTTGCTTAGCAGCTTCAGCATCAGTACCCTTATCGAAATAAGCATTATGAATAACAGTAATAGTATATCCATCTGGAGTTTTATACTTATTAAAGTAACGTCCATAAGAAAGACCATCACCATTATCTTGAATCATCTTTTCACCAAGAGGTGTAATAAATCCGTTTTCTTTAGCATCAGTTCTGATAGCCATTTCAAAGTCACGAATAAATCCTTTACCACCCATAAGAGCTACATTCTTATCGCCATCTTGAGTATCACGGTCAAGAACATCACCGATTGTACGTTCAAGTTTGTTAATAGTCAGAAGTTCACCATAAGTATCATAGTTAGATTCACGACAAATTTCTAACATACCAGCAGTATGAGGAATAGGTTTACCATTATCATGGTCTTTCAAAGGAATAGTACCATCAGGTAAACGGTTATATTCAGACTTCCACAAACGTTCTTCGTTCATTACTCTCATGTGCAAGTTGAACTGTCGCATCTCTTCGTTAATCCAAAGATTAGAAGTACCACCATTATCATTTTGGAATTGATATTGAGTAACAACATTAGCAAGATTACCAGCTATTTCTTTAGAATAACGATAAAACTCAAGTTGAGAAGTCATTCCAGCAGGCCCCATAGTATTGCTTCTGTTACCTTTAGAATAAGATTCAGAAACAGTAGGAGCACTCATTGCCCAATACATACCTTTAGCCAACCATTTAGGGTCAACATAAGCATTAGGATTAGGAGAAGTAAGTTTCAAAAGATAAGCATAACCATAAGCAGATTCACCTAAGTCTTTCTGAATACGAACTTGAGTAACACCATCAGGAGCAGTAAGACCATGTTGTTCAATAAACCAATGAGTAGAGAAATGAACTTCAAATTCACTACCATTTTGACCGGGTTTAGTAACAGCAGTATTAAAGTAAGTTATAAAGTCTGTAAACTTCATACGACCCATAGTTTTCCAAGTCCATTGTACAGTAGCAACATCTTTAATACCACGACTACCTTGACCTTCAGTAATAAAACTTAAAAGGAAAACGGTCATCATCCATACCATAATTATAAGTCAGAAAACTATTAATTTCTTCTGGCTTTTGAAGCTGAAGATAAGCAATTGATTCTTCATTAGAATAACCTCTATCTTCATAACGAGTTTGTCCAATAACACGTAATGTTTTCATCTACAAATTTACTATTATGTTAATAACCAAAACGCTCATCTTTCAGAACGTCTTTTTTACTGTCAGGTTTAGTTATTTTAATAGCTCCTTTTGTAGATTTATGTTGACTAGCAGTAAGTTTCAACTTTTTAGCTTCTTTATCAGAAACAGCCATTTCTATCAAACTATCATAACCTTTACCTGTATATTTAAGCCAAGCCTTAAGCAGTTCTTCATCGCGTCTTTCAGCAGGAGATAACTTCATTAAATCATTTTCATAACGAGAAAGTCCTTTATCATCAACTTGATAAACATAATTGAAGAAATCTTCAGGAGTAGTAGAAATCTGTTTACCATTACGTTCAATAATAACAGTTTCGGGAATACGATAACCAGCAATTTGTCGTTTATCAATACATTCTTTAACTCCATTCCAAAATTCCACAAGTTGTTTCTCTTCTTCTGCTTTAACTCGCATAGCTTCTTTAGCATTAGCTTCACGCATTTCGTTATCAGCTTTCTGAAGAGCTTCAAGTTCTTCTTTAGCAACATTGAAAAGTTCATTACTATCTTTAAGATATTGAATATACTTATCAACATTACCACGATAATTAAATTCCTTAAACGCCTCACGAACAATAGCTTCTTGTTGACTTACATTATTTTCATCTACTTCAATACCGCTTCTATCTCGAAGTTCACCAAAGCCTTCAAATGAATTACCATTTGCAACATAATAATTAAGAAAATCACCAACGATAGGATAATCTTCAAATAATTTATTAACACCAGCTTGAGCAAATTCGTCACGTTTTAAATCAATAACGGATTGAATATAACTTGCAACTCCTTGAGGAGTATTATCAAAAGCAACTGGTTTACCATCTTCTGAAGTAACAGAAACACCTACAAGTTCTTGAATTGATTTAACATCAATAGTATTTTCTTCTTTAGTATCTTCTACTTCAAATTCTTTAAGATAAGCAGCAACTTCATTTTTAGCTTTAAAGATATTACCTTTATCGTCAATAAGATTACCGTCTTTATCAACAGTATATTTATTATCTCCATCTTCGATAATAGTATCTTCTTCTAAACCATGTTCAGCATCAGCGTCATTCGCTTTGTCATTAGGCTTACCCCCGTGGAGGATGGAGATTGGTTATCTTTATTAGCATTAGAATCACTATTCCCATCTCCATTACCATTATTAGTAATATCATCAATAGGATTACCATTAGCATCTAACTGCCCTGTTTTACCTGTATCAAGGTCTGTAATGTCGTCAGTAGATC
>ENA-OONB01000012-OONB01000012.1-viral-metagenome-genome-assembly--contig:-NODE-12-length-20006-cov-6.055486_pt1 | contig 20006 bp, 10 predicted proteins | sample MGYA00245309_ERZ501080 | MGnify/ENA primary metagenome ERZ501080 (study PRJEB25959, sample SAMN05341348) | viral metagenome | host: human-associated | place: USA: California | collected 2014-04-21 | study... | reverse complement strand
TCTCTTGTTTTCAGATAAATTAAATACTTACCGAAATAAAACAAATATAAGCAATGAATTTAGTTGTTTGTGTTACATTATTTGAAACGACCCATGAAAAACGTAGAGACTTTTGAGAATATTTCACATTGCAAATTTCTGTATCATCTGATTCGTAAATACCATTGCTATTTTTATATACAATTTTAATTTTCTTATCAGACAGATCGACACCATCATAATACCGTTCAATCTGAAAAGTAATCATAGAAGAATTATGTTCTCCCATAACAAATGTACCAATATTTGATACATCTACGATCTTCTCTGAAATAGTGGCTGTAGAATGTTAATCACTCATTGGAGAAGATGGATATTGATCGTTTGAAATAAAAGTTTCATCCATTTGTATTTACCTCGTTTCTAAGTATAAAAAATAGAACAAACGATTTTACAATGTCTGTTCTATTTCCATTAAAATCTGTTTTTGAACCTCACACCATTAAAGTGGCGTGATTCTTGGGAACTTCTTACAATTGCAAGAATATTTACCAAGCTATCTCGATTGTTCCAACCGTTTTTAATATTTTTAAGTCACTTCTAATAATCTCAATCCCTCTATACGTGGGGGCGATTCATCTCACCACTAAAGTGGCGAGTATTCTCGCCTTAGTCATAAATGAGATAAACCTTGTTCATTTAACTTTTTGCTCATTACTTCCTCCTTTTTATTTTATATCACCCATTGACAATAATTGATAATATGTTAAATTAACAGTAAAGGAGATGATTGTATGTATAACAAACAAAATATAATACCAGTACCAGTAATTGCGTCTTTCGATACAGAAGGAAGAGTCATGCCTTTGTATTTCAGGTATAAAGAACATGGCTCTATTCCTGTAACAATGAAGACACAAAGTAAAGTATATAACATATATTCAATTCACTTGCGAATGCGAAATAGATGATCAAACACACCAAATATATTTAATATATGAATGGCTTGACCGAAAATGGTATGTAAAGAATATGTACTAAATTATTCCGATACAGTTTTTGTGTTTTCTACTTCTAACTTTGCGATATATTCATCATATTCAGTCCAGATATCATTTTCAAATTTATCAACAATATCGTCAATAGCGGACTTGTTTGCTCTATATTTTCTGCCATTATTGATGTATCGGTTAATGATCGGGACGTCCGGATGTTTTGCGTCCATGTTTGCGTCCATAGACATTACTGTTTCGCCATCTACAGTAATAATACCCGAATAATGAATATCCTTTGTGTAAGTTGCTTTTACTTCTGCCATAGTTCTGTCCTCCTAAAATTAATTTGTATTCCCAGAGAGATTATCCCTCATGGTTTCAAGTTCACTTCTTAGATCTGCAACCTCTACTTCAAGGTTCGATCTTCTTTGCTTTTCGAGTTGAAGCTCATGCGTTATTATCGCAATCAAATTGGTATATACCATACTATAAGTATCAATATAGCCATCCTCAGTGTTCTTCCTGTCGTGGTGTACCAGATCCAGCTCGTCTTCTCGGATTCCTAGTTCTCGCATGGCTTCTACGACATCCTGTGCGACGAATCCATAACAAATGCGCCCATCACCGTCAATCATCCGATACTGAACTGGTTTTAAGCGATCGAACAGCTCTGAATGAATATCCGTCTTATTGATCTTGCTCTCACCGAGTGGAAATATGTTTGTTTTGGCGCGGCGATCGGATGTGACCTGTGGGGAGTTTTTAACAATCAAACGCTCCCATACTCTTCCACTATCTCCTAACATAATCTTTTCGGAGTACGCCTTGGTCGGTGCGAACGCTCCAGTATACACTCCTCCAGACCAGCCACAGCCATAAAATTCGACCTCTGCCTGATAACCTTTCTTCTTTGATTCAAGAATAATGCTACCGTTACCAATATCGAAGTTTGCTTTGTTGTTGGCATCCGAGTAAGTATTTACAACAAAAGAATCGTCAACAGCTCCGGCTATACAGCTTCCAGAAGAACTTGATGTCTCCAATACAGATTCGTGGACACCTTTAATATCTACATATTCGCTCTGGATTGACAGAGCCGCATTGCCGGATTTTGTTTCAACCAAAATCTTACCGACACCGCCACATAACTCAATAACTGCATCTTTTGCGTTCTTTCCAAGCTGTATCAACTTATCACCATAATATGCGAGTGTCGTTCCTGCCCGGTTAAGAATCTCAAATGCTGATGCTGAAATCTTAGTCCGATAGCCAGACCAAGATCCGCTGGTTTTATTACCAACTTCCAATCCGGCCCCATCAGTAAACTGCATAAAGTTGGTGGCTGTTTTGGCTGCATTTTCTGAATTCATACGATATGCCAAATCCTGTAATGTTCCAGTTATTGGCTCGGTAGTCTGAGTTGTAGATGATGTTTCCCAAGATGTATATTTTCCTGCAATCGTATATGTCCCATGGCTATATGCCCAAGGTAAATATACCCATACATCACATTTGTTTGATGCTGTTGCTCGCACTTGAACTTTCAAGTCATCGCAGTTTTGTCTGGTTACACTAACTCCAAATGCTGAAGTTGTTGAAGCCGATGCTTGCCATCCATCTTTGATTACGATTTCGGCTTGAGAGTTCTGTTGTGCTTGTCCGTTATATCCGCTTCCGGTATAGATATTAATAATAAAATTACTATTATCCCATGCTGATATAAGAGTTCCAAGTTTAGACCATACGAGCTGATTTGAGCCACCCGTCAGCGGGTAACACTTAATATCAGCTTCACCTTTATCCCCTTTATCCCCCTTGTCGCCTTTTTCACCTTTCAGATCAGATTCAGCTGGCGCCCATTTTGTTGCAATAGATCCTTCCTCGATCTTAAAATCACGAATATACAATATTTCACCGACAGCAAATGTCGTATAGAATGTGAATGATGAATATACGGCATCTATGTATTTCCAAGTCATGAAATATTTCTGCCAAGATGTTGTCAAATCAATTCTCTTCGTACCACCACACTCATGTCCGACTGACACAGATGACTTATTGGCACTACATTTTGCCCAAAAGCTCCATGTATATGTTTTTCCAATCTTATCCGAAGTTTTATCGAATACTGGATAATGAGGCCCTGATCCAGCAGTAGTACATTTAACCTCAATATGATAACCGCATAAAGCATCCGGATCTAAAACAACCGTGGTTGTACCGACAAAACCACCTGCGGCACTCCATTGATTGTTCATCTTGTATGAATTTGGAACAAGATTCCAATTAAAACTATCAACTTGATCTGCTTTCTTACTAAGTTGTACTTGAAAACCATTCGCTGTTTGTTGTAGAGTCGATATATCTCCTTCAGCATTAGAAATCCGTGTTTTCATTGTCTTTGCATCTGATTTTAAAGTGTTAATATCTCCCTGGGTGTTCGTGATTTTTGTCGAAAGACCAGACGCGGTAGATTTTAAAGTCGTGATATCTCCTTCAGCATTAGAAATCCGTGTTTTCATTGTTGTAGCATCTGATTTCATAGTATTAATATCGCCTTGTGCATTAGAAATACTCTTTTGTAGCCCAGAAGCTGTCGCTTGTAATGAACTTACGTCTCCTTGTGTATTGCTTAAATCCGCTCTGATGCCTGTTGCTGTTTGTTCCACTTTAGTGATAGCAGCGCTTGTATCTTCTGGAGCCGGACTCCATTCGGAATGACGATTTCCCTTTTCGACTTTGAACATTTTCCATCGAACAGTTCCACTTTGGACATAATCATGTCTTAGATTAACAAACCAATATGAATTTTTTATCTGATCTGCAGAAACGGTTATCGTATATAAAAATTCTTTTGTTCCGCTTCCAGAAATAGTAATGTGTGGACTTGATGTAAATACTCCCGAATTCCATCCCGTTACATTTCCGCTACCTTGTATCCATACTTGCGCAGTTTGTCCAGCAGCAGCGACAATATTTGAATAATTATAATATAAATGAATTGTAATTTGATCACCTGCGGCAAGACCATCTGTAAGTACCGTCGCAACATCAAAACACTGATTAGTAGTACCGTTAAAATCTGATATTCCAAAAGAATAAGAACTGGATGTATTTCGAGCAAGATTTCTGCCTCCAATATAAAGAGAATTAAAATCTGTTTGTTTTGTGTATGTTTTAGATACTTCTTGCGTGATGCTATCTGCTTTCACTTTAATAGCACTATTCATTTCTGATGTTGTAGAATAATTGACAAATTTACCATTAATCTCTTTTTTTACTTGATCTAACTGCACATTGGTAGCACGTAAAGAAATATCATTCGTATTTTGCTGAATTGATGTTTCAGCAGAAGATATTCTTGTTTCCATCGCCTTAATACGAGATACAATCACATTGCGAATTTTTAGTGTTCCTGAAAAATTTCCCCAACTTTCAGTTTGAAGGAATACTCGAAAATATCTTGAATTTGGTGGAACGCTAACTACAGAACTAATTTTTGTAGCTGTTGCTGCGGCAGTAGCAGTTGTTCTTGTACTATAATGAATACCAACGCTTTGTTTTTGAGCATTAAATCCATATAGGCCGATCGCAGTACCTTTATAAGTACTATCTGTTCCTCCATCCGTTGAGTTGCCTTTTACAGAAGTAGAGATTTCAAACTCTATATTAAATGATTCTCCACCCATACATTCATAATATTCAGAAATAAATTTATCCCTTGATAAAATTTTTACTGTATACCATTTACCATCTGCCGTATTGTCATATGTAAAACCAAAATAATCGGCGGTGTCTTCTTTTAATTGTGAGTAATTCATTGGATCGCCGCTAAGAATATTAATATTAGTTTGATTATTTGTTATTTGCGACTGAAGGTTTGTTGACGTCCTTTGTAATTCAGAAATATTCCCTTTTGCATCCGAAATGTCTGATTTCATACTCGATGCATCAGCTTTTAAATTATTCACATCACCTTGTGTATCTGTTATTTTTGTAGAAAGACCAGATGCGGTAGACTGTAAGGTAGTAATGTCTCCTTGTACATTTTTTAAATCTGCTTTAATTTCCGTATCTGTTTGTGTTAACGTTGTGATATTACCTTGTAGATCTTTAACGCTGGTTTCGATTTTTCCTGCTCTTTGATCGAAACTAGAATATTTACTAGAAGCATTATCTTTCGTTTCGTAAGTTGATTCAACAGTTTGTTTAAAACCAGTCATATCTTGCTTAATAGAAGCAATGTCTTTTTGTACACTTACCTGATTGTCTTGAATTGTTGTCTGGACATCAGATACCTCAGATGTAATCTCACCAATTTTAGTTTCCTGTGAACTTACTTGATCACGAATTGATTTTATAGTTGTGCCATCATAATTATTTACTGCAGTAGTAATATCAGTTTGCCATACTTTATCAGTGATCTTTTTATCTATCCCATCAACCTTACTAGATACACCATCTATCTTAGTGGTTACAGATGTTAAAGCATCTTTTATTTTTTCATCAGATAATACAATAATTGTTTGTCTGTCTAGCACGATAGATATTTTATCTGCTTGGCATAAAGTACACCTAATGCTTTTGATTTTATTGGATGTTGGTGTATATGTGATAGATGATTCGTTTTTAGAAGAGAGATAAGTTGATTTAAAATCACTACCCGTCAATGATTCTTCTATAGTGAAAAGACCATTGTACGATTTTCTGTTATCACCATTTTTTTGGTAAAATGCATTAAAAGTAATAGAAGCAGGAGATAAGGCGTCATCATATGTTTTATTTATGATATAGGTCGATGGTTCTATTGTATAAATATAAGATAATCCGCCATCTTTTGATTTTGTCCAAGTGAAGTTTTTTGTTAACGTTTTTCCGTTAATAGTAAAGGTTAGAACGACATTGCCTGTCAAAGTAGATGCTGTTCCTAATGTTGCATTCTTTGCAATATTAAGAATAATCTTTCCATTATCGGTAGTTGTACAATTTTGAACAGAACCTAATGTCATGCCGGATGGAAGCGCACCGACAGCTACAGTACAATCGGTTTTTGATAAACCATAATAACCTATAAAAGATATCTCAATTAGCATATCATCAAGAACATATCCATCATAAGTACATGGAATATTTTGAGATTCATTCCCAATGGATACATTTATAGCAGATTCGCCAGGATCTCCTTGTTCACCTGTTGCGCCAGCTTTAGCAAGCGACCAAGTAACTTCTTTAGTAAATGTTAATCCATCAACTGAAATTGGAATAGAAAAATTTCCATAGTCTGATGTTATTTTATTTCCTGCTGTTACAGAAAAAGTAATCGTGTTATTTTTCTTAGCCACAGAAATACCATTCTTACTATCTACCGTTCCTATTGTAAAATTAGTGATTGGTTCCACTCCTTTAAACACAAGAACAGATGTGTTAAATGATTGGTCTGTTAAAGCAATATTATTTTCATGAGAGACAGAAAATGTAATATTCTCATTTTGAAGAATAACAGTATATGCAGCCTCTCCGTCATTACCTTTTATTTTTGTCCAAGTATAATCATTTGGATTTTCCGATTCGTGTTCTTCGGTTTTATTATATGCAATACCTATATACACAGCATTTGTAGGATCGTCTGTTAATCCAGTTCCTGTTTTATCTTGGGCATATTTTACCCATATATATTTAGAATTAGCAGACGTTCCATCTTTTCCATGCTGTAAAATCAACATGTCTAATTCATTACTTGAAAGCAGCATAATACGCCCCCTTTTTACTTATTTTTGTTATTTTCATCCGTTAGTAGTGTCTTCGATATCAACTAGACAACGAATCCTCTTTCTGATGATGGCTTTATTAATGTCAATCGTTAATGTTTTATTCGTTCCTATATTTTGCCAATCGTTTGAATCATTATTGATTATTTGCCATTGATATGATTTTGGTTCAATCGGCGTAATTCCTTTATATACCTGACATGTGCATTTCGTACTTGTAATTGCGGTAGTATCATCAAACACTACTCCTTTTTCACTGGTGATAATTATAGAAATAGACGATTGACCATCGGCTCCATTTAAACTATCCAAAATATGTATGGTTAACATATCGTATAATTTTTTTGTAGAATCCTCAACTTTGACAACGATTGATTTTTTGTTTGATGAAAGTGTTTCGATGTAAGAAGATGGAATTGTAATTGAAATTTTATCAGATGCTACATATGTCGTGTTTTCTACATTATCTATATACCATTTGCCAATTTGAATATCACTGGTACATTTTGCAGTTATAGTAATACTATTCGGTGATATTACGCCATCAATTTTTCTGAAAATCTGTTCGCCATATAAATCAATGGTTCCAATTTTATCCTCGACTTTTTGAATCTGATCCGTAAATTGTTGTTTAATAGAAGTGAACTCAGTATCGATACCATGTCCATTAACAATGACCTTTGACGCATCAACATTTCCATTTTTATCTGCTTCAACAATATTAAAATTTAATTTATCCTTAGAAAGAGTACCATCTGCAACCATATCATTTTTGATTAATCCATTAGCAATAGCAGACTCCTTGACTCCTTTTGAATCAATCAATATACCTTTTCCGGTCTCGTCATATAAAGTAAACGTAAAGTTATCCTTTGCGTCGCGACCAATTTGAATACGTACATTATTATTTTTGTCTTTAAATTGCATTGTGTTACCAACGATAGCAAATCCACCATCGTCGGAAGCAATATTAAATTTATCGGCAGAAATAGTACTTGCCTTTAGCATTGCTACAGTAATATTTGCCGCAATCAAATCACGAATAACTGCATCGTCAACAACAACATTACTAGCAGTAAGATGAATAAGGTGTCCAAGTTCTGCAGATATATTTCCAGCTAATAAATTATCAATTGCAGCAACAGTTGCAGATAAATCCTTAAAATTACCACTACCTGCGACAATTTTATCAGCAGAAATTAATTTTGACTGTAGATATTCGAAATATCCATTCTCACCATATAGATCAGTAACTTTGATCAACTTTGCATTTAATTCTTGTAATGATATAGAACCACTACCAAGCATACCAGCAAATTCATTATTGATAATGGATGAAACTTTATTACTAAATGCGCCAGAGGATAAAAGCTTTTGAATTAGCCCAGATGTAAGAGTGATGCCTTCATTGTTTAAGAAATTATTAGACGAACCAGATGCGGAAGATTTACTACCACCAGATGAATTATCCAGAAGATAAGAAATATCAGAAAATCCATTTTTTGTTCGAGTCATATTGGAAAATGTTAATTCGATATTGTTGTCCATTGTTAATGGATTGTATGTCATTTCAATCAGACGCAATTTTACAACATTATTATTTCCAATCGTTAAATACAAATAATCTCCACGGTTGATGTTTTTTGTATAATCTTTATATTCACTTTTCGCTAAAAAGTTATCTAATGATGTTGTATATTGATATTGTGGGTGAGAAGATATGTATAAATCCTCAGATGCAGCATCCAGTAATTTTAATTGCTCATCAATTGCAGAAACTTGATCATCAGAATCTGTGAGAAACATATTATCATTCGAATATGTTCCATCATAATAAACCTTAGATAGTTCTAATAAATCTTTTGCCGAAAATGAAATTGTATCAGATAGCGATGAGATATTCCGATTGGATTCATCAGTGATATAATTTGCATTTTCATCAGTAATAGAAACATTATTTTTATGAACCCAAGTTTCTTTGTTTACTTGTTGAGTTAATTGAACTCTTGTTTTATTATATCCATTTAAAACATCATTGGCTACATCAATTTCAGATTGTCTCTTGTCATATGCTTCCTGGCATCCACCTACATAATTAGAATCTAATTGATTTTGAGCGTCCAGATATTTTGCATACATCTTATCATGAATGTCTTTAGTGTGAGAAGAATCTTCAGAATATGGTTTATCGTAACCGCCCTTTTTACAGGTTTCAATTGTGTTTTTATACTCTTGCAGCTTTACTTTTAATTCGTCTAATCCGTATAACTTCCAATCGGTTTTATAAGAGTCTACGTAATCTGCATTGTCATCGTCCGTAGGTAATTGACGATTATCCATTTCGATTTGAATAGATGGAAGAATTACATCTCGAATTTGATAATAATCATTAGCATCCGAAGACTTTTTTAAGGCATCCTCATCAAAGTTACCATCACTATCTACATAAAATTGCTCATAACCCTTGAGCTGGGCCTGGTAATTTGCTTGCGCTTCTTTTAATTCATCATCTGTAAATGTACTCCAATCTGTAGAGCAATCATCCAAAGGAACACGATCATACAATTCTGTGATAACTTTCATCTGTTGATTATACTTTCTGGTCGCTTCAATATAATCAATCCTACAGTTTTCCATATCCTGTTTCCAAAGATTATATTTTTGAATAAAAGCAGAAGAGAAGTACTTTTCGTTTAAATAATAATCAATATTTTCAATATAATTCGAGCCAAAATTTACATAAGTAATACCAAGATCATCTGATCCTTGTACATAATAACGTGTAAACATCTTGCCATCGTCAACAGATATATCTTGGGATTGCTGTAAGTTTTTAAAGTTAATATTTACATTTGTATTTTTTCCATAATTTTCAGGATGATAAGCATTAATTTTCATATGTAAAAAATCAAAAACAAAAATACATTGAAAATACTGTGCTATATCCTGTGTGAAAAAAGAATAGACGTCCTGACTCTCAATATCAAATGCGCCTATTTCATCAGATAATAGAGTAGAAGTCTCAACATATTTACCATCTTTATATGTACGATATGTTTTTGGAATAGTATCTATTTCCCCTATTGACCAACCATAGACGCCACCAGCTTTAAGAACAAGATCTAACAGACTTAATTGTGGATTATTCGGATTATAAAACTTGATTTGTTCTTTCGCGAATTCTACGTCACCTATTTTCTCAACATTATTATCCGCAAGCATTTCATACGAATCTGTTGTCCCTTGATTAATTTTAAAACTTTTTAAATCATGTTGCTTCATTTCTATCTCTGCTGAGTGACAGGTAATAGTTTTAGTCTCTTTAATTCCGTCATGTGATATTTTAGGTGCATCCATGATAAACCATCCAACATTATCGACGTATACTCGCATAAGCCAAGCAACTAAATCATATACGTTGGAATGTACTAATTTTGATAAACCATGTTCATCTTCGATTAAAATATTTTCGTTGATATCAAATGTTAATTCATATGTATTAATGAATTTGGGAGTAAGCTGAAATGTACTTTCTTCGATTCCGTTGATAGCACATAGAATCTTATTGTTTGGTGTACCTAAATACACATGGCTTTGTATTGGTTGGTTATAACGATCATAAACAATGTTCAAAATTATTCACCAACCTTTCGTGCCTCAATATGTTTTATACGAAAATCGCAATTACCATAGAATAAGAAGGAATTATTCCCATGAACTAATTGTATCCAATACATATGAGCGACATCATTGATGCCTAATTTATCATATCTTACCATCCGTCCAAGCTCATCATTAATTGTTAACTTCTGGCAATCCATAGATATATTTAAATCTTTTGAAACAGACAAAACCATAATGCCATTTTCGATGATATGATATACTTTTGAATCTGTTCTATAAAAAACCGTACATGCTGTTTCATTTCCATATGCATCAATTAATTTAAATTGAGTCAATGTATTATCGCATCTCCAATTAATATCTTTGGTTTCTTCTGAAATGTCAAATTGTGCAGTACATGCATTTGATTTTGCATATAATTCAACATAAGAAATTAATTGTCCCATATAATTTGTATTAGAGGAAGATAGTGTTCCTGTTTCGCGAATCGTACAATCAGACATATTACAAATTACAATATCCCCATTTGCTTTTGGAAAAATATCAATCGTTGGATATACATAACTATTTAATTCATCACTATTATTTGCGATTAGAATATTTTTATATGTTGAACATGATACGTTTGTTGTAATATCGTCAGTATAACCAAACGGGGTTGTGCATTTAAAATATAATTTTAATCCAAAGGTTTGAGAATTTACAGAATACGATTCAATATTATTAAACCATCCAAAATAACGAATTGTATCATCCGCAGAATCATCGGTTCCAGAAAATGTCAGCCATTCTGGAAAATGAGAAGAAGTGAGCCATTTGGTAATTTCTCGACGCTCAGACTTTGTGATAATAGAATCACTTTGGTTTAAATATGTGCATGGGTCTTTGATAATATCTAACTCAAATTCTAAAGTGTCATTCCATTTGTCATAAAAATAATTTGGTTCTACCTTATAACGATTAGAATCACCTGTCTCCATATCCCTCTCCATCGCCATATTCACATCTGATCCACCTTCAAAATCCACGGATACATATTTCACACTTAAATCACTTAATCGTTGTCCCATGAACGTAAAATTTTTAAATTCTTTTGCCATTTTGCATCACCTCCAAAAAATTTGTTATAGTTATAGAAATAGGAGAGTACCTTTGACAGTACCCTCCCATAAAAGTTACATAATTATCTTGTGTCCAAGTCTTCCGTATTCGTCAGCCAACTTTTTCGTTGTATACGTATATGATTTTTCCAGTATTTTCTGCAATCCAGGCAGAGCATCCCTGTCAACATTACCTTCAACTGTGAGTAATGAATCATAATGATTTGTTACCGTTACATTTCCGACATTGCTGATGTTCTGAGGAATATTTGTCTGCACCAGATTTGGCGTAGTACTTACATTCATACCGAATTCTTTAGGATCAATTGCACTTAATGCAGCTAAATTACTAACGAAATTTGCTGGTAGAATAGAATCTCCATCTTGAACAGGTGTAAGGACAGCACCATCTTTCTTGCGATAGATTAATTCTGAAACGCCATGATGTTTGGTATCTTTGTTTTCGTTTGTCCATACAAGCTGATCGCCATGGATACGATCCGTACCTTTTTCATATCCACTAATCTGACTGAGACGCACCCATCCAAGATCACTATAATTAGGATCATGCGCACTCTTGATATGGATCTTAAAATCACCAGTAGTACGTCCATTTCCGCCATATTCCCTAGCTGTATAAGAGTCAATGACAACGGCACCAGGCTGACCGGAAAATCTACTACCTCTTGGAGACATACCCCAAGAGTCATTGTAGTAAGATCCTGTGAATGTTACGACATCGCCAACACGAGGAATTCCATCGCCACCAGTTTTTGCTGGTTGTGGTTTCGGCTGTGGCTTTGGTGGTTTTGGTTTCGCATTGACCTTAATTGATACCTTTGCAGACAGTCCACTTCCATCGGTAGTGGTAGCAGTAATCGTACAAGAGCCAGGTTTCTTTGCTTTTACCGTACCATTGGATACAGTAGCAATTGATTCATTACTTGATTTCCAAGCAAGAGTCTTATTAGCTGCATCGTTCGGTCTGATTGTAGCAGTAATACTTGTGGATTTACCCTCTTCCAGTGTCGTAGAAGTAGGAGACACCTTTAGTTCCGCAACCTTACGATTCGTTGTATCTTCCGGTTTGACTAATTGATCTGCAAGATCACTATTCGCTTTATCATTACTTTGAATTGGATCAGTTTTTGTACCAGATGCGGCACTGGATGGATTTTGATTTGCACTTGATTGAGACTGTGATGCGTTGGAATTTTGATTCTTAACACCTGTCTCTGTGTTTAGATCAGACTGAGCAGTATTAAAATCCGTACTACCTACCCAGCCAGTATTTTTGATGATAGAATTGATTTTACCGTATGCTTCTTGGTAAGAGGACACGGCTTTGTCAAGCATAGAATTGATGATCTCAAGCTGTTTGTCGGCATTATGACTGATTTCATACTCGGTGTTGTCAAGAGAAGTTTTCAGATCTTCACTGAGCTTATCGTAACCTTGAGACTGCATATCGTTTGAATGGTCACGTTTCGTATCATCGAGATCTTCTTGCGCTTCTTTGAGCTGCTGCTTCAATTTCTTAACTTGAGATTGAGCATCGAGATTATTTCATTTTTCTTTTCATCCACTCGCTACGTGGACAAGAGCATAACTGCTCTCCATACTTTCGTATGGCATGGGACTATATCTTCTATTTGAATTTTATTTGAGGGATTGTAATTAAGATTTGAGGTATAAGAAAAGAGCAGTAGGTTTACTGCTCCTGTGGTTGTTTCTGATAATATATTTGTTCTTCATTTGTTTCTAAATTGACTTTTGATTTATAAAACCAATATGCTTTTGCTCCATTATATGTTCTGATCGGATTAACAAAAAATGAGCAGATACAGTATTTTAAATCGTTTGGGTCAGACGATCTTTTTCTTAGAAATATGTATGCTTCCACATTATCAACTGTAGAAACTATCATATAATCAGCATTTATCTGACTTCCGACATTCTGCTCTTTCACGTATTTCCAAATTGCGTTATCTGCTTCTATATATTTTCTTAAAACACCTAGGTGCAAAATTCTTTTTTGGACATCTATTCCTGGTTTTGGAAATGGGTACTTCTTACTTTTCTCCAAATAGTCGTCTGTAATTTTGCCGTTTACAATTTCACGAAACAACTTTGAAGCGTTTTTGGGAATATCTATGTCTTTTAAATACTGCAATCCGGCGCAATGATAAAAATCTTCATTGTCAAAATTCAGTTCAAGATCATATAATTGTTTTTTATACGCAATTCTAAATTTATATTCATATAAAGATAAATCTTTAAAAGATGTCAACGCTGTTGATATTGCATCCATTTTATCTCCTTGTGCATAAAAATAAGAGAGTCACTGGTGCTAACTCTCTTACTTCATTGTGGGATTTTCTTTCGGTTTTCACCTAGCTAGGCTATGGTAAACCCCTTACCTTTGTAAACCTCCACACACACCAGTTCCTAGCCCGGTATGTGCTTCTACGGTTGTATTTCTAGCAGTCGCATTTCGCTGCATCACACCAGATTTATTGAGAAAGGTTCCCCTTTCTTATATTTATTATATGCAATTCTAAAGGAAAAATCTATTCGCAGTATCAACAAAAATACCACTTTATTGTCTGTAAATTTTAATAAATGTGTTCAAATTTTTGTTGTTAGATGCCATTCTATTCTTTATCTGTATGCGCACTGTGTTCTGCCTGTTCATCAGTAGACATAAAACAGAACGCCTCAAATTTATAATATCACTTAATATTCAAATAGTCTATATTTTTCAAACCGCCAATCGCTTGCGGTCTTACATTAAGGCATTGCGCCACCCAATATGGGTTAGTCTCTGAACGTCTTCCATATCATTTCTGACTTAGGAAGTTCGCTGCGTCTGAGTGACTTGCACACCCGGTTATCCCTAGTTTAATTATTTTTATGGTTTCTATCCAATAATGGACTGTGAGTTTATAACTCTACCGCATTCACGCCTACCGTTTCCGGTTACGTTGTAGCCAATTAAACCTTATGGGGACTTCCCGCAATTAAATAGATTTTACAGGAGCAAATATTTCACCCCTTCTAAAGCCATGATTTGGGCTTTAAGGCTATTTATGTTATTATTCTGAGAATTAATCTTCTTAGAATAGTCGTACATATCCTTCTGCTGTGTCAGGGCTTCTTTTCTCTTGCTGATTATTTTATCAAGATAATCAACCTCTGTACTCATAGCGTTCTTATACAGATCAACCAGACTGTCCTGATATGATTTCACATCTGCAATCGAACCTTGAATACCTTCACGGTAATCTTTTGACTTGTCATTATATTCCGTTAAGGAAATAACACCATTGTCATAAGACTCTTTTAGTTTTTGCAGACCCGTGGTATAATCTGCAATTTTTTGTTTTGCCGTACCAATACTCTGCTGTAAGAGAGCAACTTGTGCCAATCCCTCTTCAGTGATACGTCCTTGCTTATCAAGGAATGCATCATCGTTCAGAAGGTCGCGGAAACTTTTTAGCTCATCTTCAAGATCACTGTACTTCTGGATAGCATCGTCAAGTGGCTTAAAACGTAGCTCATAGATACTATCTTGAAGAGATTCATTGTCCGTAATCAGTTCCAGAGTATTTTCTTTTAGCGTTTGAATCTTTTCTGCATAATCTTGATACGATTTAGAATTGACATCAAGAACCGCCTGTTTCTTCCGGTATATTTCCATCTGCTTTAGATTCTGCTGTACCTGAGCGTTATTATTATCTATACGGTCAGTGTATAGATTCTCTGGCACATCACGATTCTGGGATTGCAAGTAAGAAATATATTTCTCCGTAATATCCGAATTACGTTTGATTCCGTCAATTACATTTTGGATAGTATCAATTTTAATCTGATCCAATTTGTCCCGTAGTTCAAGAAGGCTGGTAGAAGCATCATAAATCTTAGCTGTGAAATCTTGAATATTTTTCATAGCAGCTTGATAAGCTTCGGAACCTTTCTTAAGATAACCGCTGGAAAGTTGAGACTCCATCTCTTTCTGATAATCGGAAAGCTTTTTCGTCAGCTGATTGTAAGTATCTTCCTGTGCTTTGATGGATTTATTTATGCTTGCATAATTGTCTGGATTGTCGATGCTACGCCTAGAGCATCGTTAAGAGATATTTTGGAATCGGCTACGTTTTTGATTTTATCATTGATGTCTACGATCGCATCATATTCTTTTTCAATGATTTCCAGACGTTTCTCAGCGAGTTCGGTAATCTTGTCTTCGAGCTTGGCTACGTTATCTGTTGCATCAAGATAAGATTCATAATAACTCTGATAATCACTGATTTTCTTTTTCAGATCCTCATCTGTGATTGTTTCAATGTTAAAACTACCATTTTTTAGCTGATTTTTATAAGCATCGGATAAGCCAATACTCTCAGCTTTTGCCAGATACATTTCAGCGGCTTTTTGATTATGAACACGTTCATTTTGAAGTTTACTTATTGCATCCGCAGCCTGATTTTCCTTTGCAACTAATCCTACTGCACGATCAATAGCATCTGTAGCAAGTTCAGAAAGTCGAGATAGGCGGGAGAGTAGTATCTTGATATAATCGACTACTTCCTCGGTTGTAGATTTATCAGCAGATGTGCCTCCGGAGCTACCACCTGAAGATCCTCCACTAGAACCGGTTGATGTACGAGTAGAAGTGCCTCCGGAAGAACCACCAGAAGATTTAGATGAAATGTTCTTATCTTTATTCTTCTCTGATGTCATCACGCCGTTATTCTTATGAATACCAGGGGAACCATTTCCAAATGCAGTACCAGATACAAAAGCACCACCTTGTATTTTTCCGCGACCATTGCCGGAAGTTACATAACCGTTCTTAAGTAACTCCTCTGACTGGCGATGATTAAATACAATTTGACCACGCTTAATATTAACGAATTCAGCCCCATTATCTCCAACAGTTCTCCACGTACTTGTTGTTGGATCGACAACAATTTCAGTACCTAATTCTCCAACAAGAGAAGTACCAGACTCTTTTGCTCCCCAGTTTCCTGATGAATAAGCTGTACCAAGAGAATGAGCAGTACCATCTACTTTGTGTGGTCCAAAAATATTAGCTCCTACGGAAACTACTTTTCCAACAACACTACCAATAGCAGAAGCCAAAGACGATACTGCTCCTGTACCAAATACAGTTGCGCCAACAGTGACGTTTTTGCTAACAACCTGTCCGATTATACCGACTAATTTCTGTACAACATCTGACCCTAATACTTTTGCAGCCACTTCAACATTTTTATCTGCTACATTCTCAATAGCTCCTTTTAAACCTACAAGTTTGTCTTCTCCTGATGTTTTTGCATCAACCGACACATCTTTATCATTTGGAACGTTCTCATCAATTTCCTGTTGAACTTGTGATCCGTCTACCGTAAATGCGATATTTCCCTGTTCATCAAGATATGGTTGAAGATCGGTTTTAACACCATTCAAGTCAGCTTGAAAAGTAATAGTATTATCTTCTCCTCTAATCGCTTCAACTAACTGCTGATCTCCGTCAACGTTAGCCGTAATTTGAATAGAATGTCCCTCTTTTAAAAATGAAAATTCCTGATCAATTTTGTCTAGAGATTCTTTTTCGACCTTTGGTGTGAGAGTTACATCTTTTTCTTTTTGGAACGCTATTGTTCATTGCATCATCAAGTTTAGACGTATCTCCGTCTATATGAAGTCTAATATCATCTTCAGACAATTTTCCTAATGATTTTTCAAATGAATCTGCATCATCCGTATTAAGCTTGAGCTGTGCAACCAAGTCATTGTCTTTTAAATCAGAGTAAAGATCCTGTACTTTCTTCTCGGCTTCCGATGTATCAATATTAAAGCCCATATCTTTCATCTGGTTTTGGGCATTCAGATCTTCATATGCTTTTTGGAACTCTTGCAGTTTATTGATTGTTTCCGTAGATTCTTCAGAAAATTTACTCGTATCAATTGTCATTACCGCAGGTTGCTCTAATTCTTGCTTTTCAACTAACAAATCTTTCAGAGCGTTGTACGCCTGTAGAGTATTGATGTCTCCTAAATCTAATGTACCATCATCATTTTTTAGATTCTCTAAGGCTGTTTTTGCTTTGTCTATATTTGCGTCAATATCAATTGTTGTTGATTTGTTCTCTGTATCGTTTGTTAAACTATCAATTTTCTCTTTAGCTTGCGTTGTGTCTGCATCGACATTCATAACACTATGTAATTGATCGCCAAAATTCTTATAATCAGATTTATACTGATCGCTCTGATAGTATTCAGACCATTGCTGTCCGGAATCAACGAATGCATCATTCATGTATTTCATAGCGTCATAAACGTTAGAAATCTGTCTCTGAATTGCATTTTTTGTTTCTTCGTCGGTTGCACTCGCTAAATTAGCTTTTAATTCTTCGACATAAGAACTTGCTTCTTTGTAAGCGTCAAGATTTGCAATTTCACTTGTATTAGCAGACTCTGCTTTCTTAAGATATTGTCTCTTGGAAGCATTTAATTCTGCCAAGTCTGATTATCTCCACCCTCATCGGCAGTATTTTGAAGCTGATCAATTTGCTGTTGGATAGAAGCAAGACTATACTCGAACTGAATTTTGACAACAACGTCGTCATTTGTAAGAGTAGAAAGATCATTCTCATAACCTGCTAACTCTTCATCCCATCCATCAATGAGATTTTTGTATCGATCTTTTGTAGCTCCTTCTTCCATGGAATCATAAATAGTTTTAATTCCATTTAGAGCTGATTTATACTGATCCAGAACATCGCCAGACCATAGCATATCATCAAATTCCGCGCCATAAGATTCGAGATTATGCATAAGAACTTCAACAGCACTTACGCTAAGACCTAATTTATCCGCAGCATCCGCACTACTTTTAAAGTTCTCCGTCCATTGGAAATCGTTATTACCATCTGCAATGGCAAGACCGACATTTTGAAGATCGGTTAAGAAATTCTCCGCACTTTGAAATTGATCCTCGTTGTCAAAATATCTTTTAACTTTGTCTTGCGCTTCTTTCCATGCTGCTTCATACGCCTGTGCATCAAAAGTAAATCCGTCATCAGGATTGATCTTCTTCTGCGTCATAAACTGAGCCGCTTCTTTGAAGTCGTCTGTACCAATCTGCCCATTTGCAAATAGTTCATCCGCTTGGGCAAGATATTCTGCCATCGTTTTCCAAGAAGCATCCTGATTGTCTGCATTGAATGCACTCGTTACACTTGCAACGCTACCTTCAACTGTGTTGATCGCATCAGCCGCATCCTCTGCAGCCGATGCGGTTTCTTGAAGATAAGATTGTAGATCAGAAATATTGTCAATTCCGAGATCGTCTAAAGTAAGCCCCATACCGGCAAGTGCTTTTTGTAATTCTTCAGCGCTTCCAGCAGATTCTTTTAATTCTGCTTTGAGAGCATTCTTACCAAAAGAACCATCAAAGAAATCGCTAAGAGAATTTAATGCCTTTTGTGCATCTGTAAGATCCTTATCTGTAATTAAACGAAGCATTTTCCTAGCTTTTTCAAAATACGGCTCGTAACCAGATAGTGCAGTCAAACCTTCTCCATTTACAGAAAAACTATTCAGCATATCTGTGATATCAGAAGCTTTTTCTTGAAGTTCTGAATCCATAGAATCAATAGCTTCTTGAAGGTTTTTCGCATCGCTTTCGTACATTTTCCGAATTTTATCAGATTTCGCCTTACCAGCCTTTTCTTGTGCTTTAACTAGGAGATCTTGATATTTCTGATAAAACGCCAAGTATGATTCTAGAGATCCGGTTCTTGAAATTGCACCATCATTCTCATTAAGATTGATATCTATACCAGGATTTTTGTAAAATTCCTTGAGTTCATCCTGGATATCATCCTTCTTCCATGGATTCCAATGCAAGATTGTATAATCAGCATATCCATGCTTTTATATTTATTTAAAAGATCTTTTGCATCTTCCGCAGCTTGTCTTTGCTCAGAGGTAACAACTTGTTCTTTTAACTTTAAAGTTCTCTCAAGTTCATCATTTCCTAATTTGATTTTGTCAATCTCGGTCTGATCAACAAGAGTTAATTGCACATTGTCTGCAGATTGAATCTTGTCAATCATCTCATCAACAGATTCAGTACCTTCTAATGTAACATTGTAATTAGAAGCTATTTCCTGAAGAGTCTGTTTATATTGATCAGCCTTTGCATTTAGATTTTCTACTTCTTTTTGAGCATTTTGAAGATTAGAAACATGTTCTTTAACATTTTTCAGGTTGGTATCATAGGTAAGATTGTACTTATTATCTGCCCATTTCCAAGCCGAATAAGCCGCGAACGCTGCTCCAACAGCCGCAATAAGTGGAAGCATTGTTTTTAGAGTAGCCAGCAATCCTTTGAAATAATTGGAAAGGCCAGAAAATGCCGTACTTGCTTTTGATGCAGATTCTGGGAGTTCGACTATAGAGTCACCTAGTTCCGCATTCGCATTAATGATTTTTTACTTGTTCTATTATATCCCTGCAGAACCTTGTTT
>ENA-OONB01000007-OONB01000007.1-viral-metagenome-genome-assembly--contig:-NODE-7-length-25540-cov-5.857238_pt1 | contig 25540 bp, 21 predicted proteins | sample MGYA00245309_ERZ501080 | MGnify/ENA primary metagenome ERZ501080 (study PRJEB25959, sample SAMN05341348) | viral metagenome | host: human-associated | place: USA: California | collected 2014-04-21 | study... | reverse complement strand
GATTGCCTCGGCGTAGCCTTTAAGCTCTTCAGCAATCTGGCTCACCGGTTTTGTATCAGGATTTTCAATTGCTCCGAAAAATACGGCTGGTTGAGAGCCGATAAAGCGCTCGACCGTGAAACCAGCAACAATATCTCTAAAAGTTGCTAATCTGCCGCCTGGAGTCCAGCCTGTTCGTGTATCTGGATGATCACGCTGGGCTATGGCAATGGCTTTGAGCAACAATGCGGTAACTGTCACACGCTGACCGACGCCTTTCAACTGAATACGCAAGTCTTCAGCCCAGGTAAGGTCGATGTCACAAGTGATGAGAGTAGGAATATGGCCCTGATTTATGTATGTGATCAGATCAAGTACGTTCCAACGCGGACGCGGTACATCAGAAGTGGTGTAGTTGAATAGTTTAGAAAGTAAATTCGCCATTAGTGACCCTATTTGAACAAAGTAAGAAATTGATGCCCGCGATACTAATTATAGATCAAGAGAGATGTTTACAAGAAGTAGCTAAAGTCCTTTTTCTATAAACGTATAAATGACTGTAATAGTTCCAGGTTTTAGCAAGAAGGATATATAAAGCAAAATTAGTAATTTAACCAAAGCTTCGGTCAAACAGGTTTACTCGGCATCTCTCCGCCCATGCGCAAACTGGCTTGAAGGCTATGTAACTGATCTTTTAAAACCGGTCGTATGACTTTCTCTGGCTCGTAAAAAAGCGACTCGATGATTTGATACAGGCGCGGGTCATGTTCTTTTAAATAACGCCGACTTTCTTCTATTGAAAATGCGGCCACACTCTCGGCAAAATACTCATGAGAACTGAATCTTGCATAACCAGAAATGAATAAGCGTTTGCTTACTTCGTGTTGCTTCAAAAGCTCTGAGGCGCCGGGATACTCATCTGGTAATGGATGTTGCTTATCGCACTGGCGTAAGCATTTTTTCGTAAAGATCGAATATCTCGTCTTGTGTCGCTTTGGAAAGAATAAATTCAAGCTGATGTCCAAACTCATGTGCAACCACTAAATTGATTCGGACTTCTAAATATGGCTGATAGCGTGTGTATACAACGGCAAAAGGTCCGTGTTTGTAAAACATTTCCAGGTCTCTGCCCATCTCATCGCGGTCCAAAGTGACATTTCCGGTCCTCACTCCAGTTTGACCAGCTGCTCCGTGTCGGACATTTCCCAGGGCACAATTGCCTTCGTTGCGGCGTACCGTTTGCAAAATTCCCGAAATGGCCCACAGTTTCATGTTGTCGAATAGATATTTCTTTTCTTGTCCCTTAAGCTGGTCATAGTCCATGAAATAACGAATAGTTTCGTCTTCTGCATAAGGCTTGTCGCGTCGTGACAATTTGCGCGTCCACTCAATTGTCATCGCCTCACCGTTTGATTTTTTACCTTCAAAAGAAAAATTGAGACAAGAATGCTCGTCTAATTCGCGCTTTGTCACTCTCGTTGCGTAATCACGCACAAATATTTTTCCATCATCGTCGAACTCGCCGATAAATCCATGATCTGGTGCAGCGATTCGACCGTTGATAACGTGAAATGGTACTGAATTGAATTTAAGACTACCTGTCGGTCCAATCAGTTTATTAGCCTCTCCACATTGAGGCAGGATAAGTTCAAGTCCCCCTGAATCTATGCCCCGAAAAACGCATCCGGGAATAGCGTCTACTGGGCGCAAGTTTTTATTTGTGCCAAAAGGACCTGATGTGTGTTGCAGGTAGCCATCGTCGAAAATAAGTCCCACGATTGCTCCGTCAAGAAAAATCTTGCCAAAATCGACAACCAGGAGCTGTCCATTCAATTCGATAAATCCGCTAGGACCTTTAGTTGTCATTTGGTTGCTTTGGGTTAATGGAACACTATTAGTATTGTATGGTAGTTTTTCGTATTGCAAGATTGGTGTAAAAACTACTTGAAAAGTCGAATTAATCCGTCAGCAACCTAACTAAGCCGGGCTAAGATAAGGCATATAGAAGGGTGAGGCAGCTTGAAAAATGCCCGAAAACAGGCACGATATTAACTCACTGAGGAAAAACATGTCGACAAATGGCAGCCCAGACCCAGGTCAAGTTGTGCGCAAAATTACAAAGCAAACTACCTGGTGGCAAGCAGTTCTTGCGGTGGGAATTGGCGTCGGGATTGGTTTAACCCTTTCTAAGACTCTTTCAAATAAGCCAATCGTGTCTTCAATCAAGAATCGTACTGCGGCTATGATTTCTCACAAACTTAGTCCGCATCAAGAATTTCTCAAAACAATGGGTCTCGATTTCGTTCCAGAAATAACCCAGCGCACCAATATTCTATTAATGGGTGTCGATTCGAATGGCAAAGGGAATGACCGTTGGGTTAACACTCGCTCAGATACTATGGTTTTAGCCAGTCTTAATCCTGAAGACCATTCGGTCGGACTTATTTCAATTCCCAGAGACAGTCGCGTAACTATTCCAGGACGAGAGCGCAGAGGTCCTGAAAAAATCAACTCAGCTCACGCTATGGGTGGACCTGAACTTGCAGTTGAAACTATCAAAGAAGATTTCGGTATTCCCGTTGATCATTATGTGGTGGTCGATACAGACGGATTGAAAGATATTTTTGAAGCGATAGGACCAGTAAAGGTCAACGTCGAAAAGAAAATGAAATATCGCGATAAGAGTCAGAAACTGAATATTGATCTGACTGAGGGAGAACAAGTTCTAGATCCCAAACAGGTCGAAGGATATGTTCGTTTTCGCCATGATCAAAAGGGTGATATTGGAAGAATTGAGCGTCAGCAATGGTTCTTGCGTCAAGCATCATCTAAATTCAAAGATCCATCTATCGTTTTGAAATTGCCTGAGCTGATGCGATTTGCCAAGGATTATATTGTGACCGATATGTCGGTGAAAGAAATGGCAGCTGTAGCTTTGTTTGCCAAGGACCTGGAATCTAAGAACATCGAAACAGCCATGATTCCTGGCGAACCGAGGATGATAAACGGTGGTAGTTATTGGATTCCAGATCCACAACTGGCATCACTGGTGGTGCAACGTTTAGCTGGTGCACCAGCCTGTGGTGAAACTATCGCTCGTGCTGTTTATCCACAAAAATTCCATCTCAAAGATGAATGGAGCGAAGATGCCCTTGAACCAAACGGCAACTTCAACAATGATGTTTTGCAAAATCAGCTTGCCTCAAGCTATACAGAAGAGCGTCCTTTTTCTTTGATTTTGAAATATCCTCAAGGTAGTGAAGAAGCGGCTCGCAACTATGAAAAGGCTTTTGAAGTTGCAGGCTACAACGTCCGCTCCAAAGTGAGATGTAAATCTTCAGAATGTCATCATGAGCAAATATTCTTGAACAGTTACAGGGCCGACAAGCATTATGTCGATTCTTTCAAAAAGAAGTTTCCATTGATGGATACGTTTGCTGTGGTGATGAATCCCACGCCAGGCACCAGGCATGATATCACTGTGCAGATTACACCTGACACAGTTTATCCAGTGATTCCCGAAACCGCCAAAACAAAATTTCAGAGCGACGAAGTGGAAGTGGGCGACACCACCGCATCTAAACGCGCTGGCAATCGCGGCTAATTACTCTTTTGCAAGAAATTTTATTGGTAAGTTCCAGGGGCTGTACTTGAAACGTCGACAGGCTGACAAATTTTGTTTTGCAAATCAAGCTTCTCAACAAAATTTCTTCAGGCAAGGAAAATCCATTTTTGTTTTTGGTTTTGCGAAAGAATCGTCCATGCGGATCACGGAAGAAATTTTATTGGAAAGTTTTAGTCCTGGTTCTTGAAACTTGCACAGGTGGGCAAATTTTCTTTCAGAAAACAAGCTTCTCAATAAAATTTCTTAGGGCAAGCGATCTGAAAACATTTTTTTATTACCGGCAAGGTCTTGCCAGATTCGGTCGTTTAATTTGAACTTTGAAGCGTGAAACGACGTCTTAAGAAGTAGAACCGACTTTGGGGGAATACTCTTATGGAAACTTTGAATTTGATCCAACATAGGTTGGAAACATTATCGCCTGGTGAAATTTTCACTACTCGCCAAATGCTTAGATTCGGTCACCGAAGGAAGGTAGACCAAATTTTATACAGACTTGTTAAAGATGGAAGGATTCGGCGCTTGTCTTACGGAGTTTTTTGCAGGAACAAAGAAAATGATATGGTATCGCCAACGGTGCAAGATGTAACTCTGATCAAAGTAAGAGGCAACAAAGTAAAAATCGCTGACAAATTTCCATTGAATCAATCGGTTGACGAGACACAGAATTTTATATTTTTTACCGAAGACTATTCGGGAACCTTCTTGTTTCTCGGTCAAAAAGTTGTTTTGAAAAAGATTTGCGGTAGAAAGTATAAATTGTCTCAATCTGAAATCGGTCGAGCTCTTTTGCGACTATGGTTAAGTGGTCGCAGAAATGTAGATTCTGACGAGGTTCGAATAGTTATTGAGACCTTAAGTACGAATGACAAAGCAAAGCTACGAAGCTACCTTCCTTGGATTCCAGGTTGGCTGCACAACTATCTAATCGATGAGATAAACCAATTAGGTTTATAGAACCTAGATCAGTTCTTCGACCAGGCTCTTGTAAGTTTCTTTGTTGATTGCTAGAGGTTGTTTAACCAATGCTCCTGCTTTCAATGACATTTCGCCGTCTTCGTAAGTTGGCATTTCATGCTTGTAGAGAACGCCCAAAGGAAGCTTCTCGTCCCACTCGTATGATTTTTCAAGTGATTTGTAGAGACTTTCAGTCGGGTCGAAGTCTGTATCTTCGAGTTTGTAGACACGCTCTTTAAACCAAGGATAAGTGTTTATCTTGTTGTAAGTGACGCATGGGCTGAAGGTATCAACCAGGGCGAAACCTTTATGATTCATCGCAGCTGCAATTGTGTCGGCAAGCAATTTCTGTTCGCCGGAGAATCCGCGAGCTACAAAAGTAGCACCAGATATCATTGCCAATGCAAGCGGGTTGATAGGATTTTCGATGTTGCCTTGAGGAGTCGACTTGGTTTTGTGACCTAGTGTTGATGTAGGCGATGTTTGACCGGTGGTCAGACCATAAATTTGGTTGTCCATAACCACGTAAGTGACATCGAGGTTGCGACGCATGGCGTGAATCAAGTGACCTACGCCGATACCATAACCGTCTCCGTCGCCGCCGACAATGACTACTTTCATGTCTGTGTTCGCCAGGTGTACACCTGTTGCAACAGGCACTGATCTGCCGTGCAAACTATGTACGCCGTAAGAAGTGATGAAGCCAGGCAAGTTGGATGAGCAGCCGATACCCGATACAACCATCAGGTTCTCAGTCTAATGCCATTTTTGGCAGCTGCTTCCTGAATAGATTTAAGAACACCAAAGTCGCCACAACCAGGACACCAGTCTGGATCGACTGGTCCTTTGAATAATTCGACTGGGAGTTCAGTTGCTGTAGCCATTTTTTTAGTCCTCTGTTTATAAATGGATGCTTGCGTTAAGTTAAGCTTTTACTGGAGTTTCTTGTTTGAACTCAATTATCGAACCGGTGTTGGAGCCGATTTTGATTGTTCCGGCACCTTTTCCAGTAATGCGCTCTGCGAGTTCAATTTCCCAGACCGGCTCGCCGGATCCGTTTTTGGAGTGAATTTTCAAAGTCGATGGGCGAAGTTTTTCCAGAGCATGAGTTCTGAGATAGTGATATGCCATTTCCATCGCTTCAGCTTCACTGACTGAAAGATCTTTGGTTTTCGATGCCAATTGAGCTTCTACTTCTTCGACAATCATCAACGGTTCAAGTGGTTCGCCATCATATTTGGTGATATGTCCATCCATTGAAACGCCTGTTTGCATTTTAACGAATTGAGCCATTACGCTTGTGAAGTTGACTTCAACTGAGATTTTCTTTTTCGATTTGGAAAGAATTTCAGTTACTTCTTTAGTATGGAATGGAGCAATGTACTTGATGCACAAGTAATTGGTCTTGATTCCTTTTTCGTTGAGAAGTTCAGCTGCTTCTCTCACTACGCCCCAGGTCGAACCCCAGCAGAGTAAGGTAACATCAGCATTTGCTGGTCCTTCTAATTGTGGAGGTTGAAGTTCTTTAAGCATATTTTCCACTTTGGTCATACGCTTTTCCATTATTTTGCGACGAACAGGTGGTGAGGTGAACATGTCTGAGATCAGGATGCCGCGCTCGTCGTGATCGTCTGAGGCGGTTACGTGGCATGCACCAGGAGTGCCTGGAAGTGCACGAGGAGAGATACCAGATTCGGTGAATTTGTATCTTTTGAATTTGCCGTTTTTCTCTGCGTCCCACTCTTTAATGAATTCAGGACGCTCAACTTTGACGTCGCAGGAGAGCTGCTCGGCATCAACAGTTTCGGGGTGTTCTGAAAGGAGCAAGTCTGACATCATTAAAACAGGAAGTTGATATTTGTCCGCTAAATTGAATGCCTCTACAGTAGATGCATACGAATCCGCAATATCTTTAGGTGCCACAATCAGTCTTGGGAATTCACCTTGAGATGCACCAAGAACTTGGAACAAATCGGCTTGTTCTGTTTTGGTGGGAAGACCGGTACTCGGACCGCCACGCTGTACTTCGACAAACACCACAGGAACTTCCATAATTCCTGCCATACCGACTGCTTCAGTCATCAGGCAAAGCCACCACCGGCAGTGGCGCACATTGAACGTACTCCACCGATACCAGCGCCAATTGCCATGTTAGCAACTGAGATTTCGTCTTCGCATTGTTTGACCAAAATACCAGTTTTCTTGGCATTGGTTGCCATCCAGTGAAGGATGGTCGAGGCGGGAGTCATCGGATATGCTGCGTAGAACTTGCAGCCAGCTGCGTATGCAGCCATAGCTATAGCTTCATTGCCTGTGATGAAGGGACGACGTTTCTTGTCGGTTTCCCATTTTCCTGCAACAAAAATTGGTTTGCTTACAAGTTTTTTGGCATATTCATAGCCGGCTTCGAGCAATGCGATGTTCATGTCGATTACTTCCTGGTCTTTGGCGCTAAAAGTATCGGTCAACACTTCTTCAGTTTGCTCAGTGCCCAAGCCCATCAGATGCATTACTGCGCCCATTGCTACAGTATTTTGCATAATAGGCTTGACCGGACCAAATTTTTTGGCTACTTCTTCAGTAACTTCTTTCATTGAGATAGGCAGCAGAGTGACGCCTTTTTTGACCAGTAACTCTTCACATTTGATTCGGTCACTGTTGAAAAGAATGAAACCGCCTTCATCTACTTCGCGGGCATGTCTTTCGATAGAGTCTTGATTAAGGGCAACTAAGACATTTAGTTTGTCACCGTGGCAGGTGACTTTTCGGTCCGAAACGCGGACTTTGAGCCAAATGTGACCGCCTCTGATAATCGATTGGTAGCTGTTATAGGCATAAACATGCAAGCCAAATCTGCCGCATGACCGAGCTAGAGTGTCTCCCGATTTATCGAGACCGTCACCAGCCGCGCCCGCGATGCCTATCGTTACTTCCTGCATTGTTGAAACCTCTCTAAAGCCTGATTGTTGAGCGCTTGCAAGCTATGCGCCCAAACACGCCGAAACACGCATATTGATACGAGTAGATAACATATCACAGTTATCCTAAATGATGAAAAGTGCAGACCTTTTTCTTAATATTAATGCGCGTGAGTTTCGTGCTCAGCTGGCACTGCAGGCTCTGCTTTGTGTGATGCGTCACCTGCTTGGTGTTCAACATGCTCGCCGTGTCCTCCACCTGTGGGAGTCGCTATCTGCATCCAGGTGCCCATACAAATCATCAAAAGAGTCATTGCAATTGCGCAAGCACCAATCAACATCTGATCTTGTGGCTTTTTTCAGCTATAACTTCGCCTGGGTCAACTGCGACGTGACCATGACCATCGTGGGCTGCATGCTTGTGCTCATGGTCATGATTGCAATTGCTGTGGTCTTGATGAGACATTTTTTTGTTCCTAATTTAGGTAGTGGTCAAAAAGGCAAGCCAGGCAATTACAGCCACCCAGAAAAAGATGACCAGGGCGTAATACTGACCCTTGCCGGTCTGGGTGTATTTGAGCACTTCGCCTGTAGCAAGTGTGAAAATACTTGTTCCGTTCACGATAATTTGATCGACAAAAATACTGTCAAGAGTTTTCCAGGTCTTGTCGAAAACGGGCAAGAACACTTTGTTTACAAGCCCCAGGTAAAGTTCGTCCCAATACCATTTGTTTAATGAGAACAAATATAGGGGTCCTTGTTTTTCAACGATATCTTTGTGGAAATTGATTGTCCTTGCGTAATACATCATGTATGCGACGCCTACGCCTATAAGACCAGCCACGGATGAGGCGATGACCATAGTCCAGTCAACCACTTCCTGGTGCGGGTGACCCCAGTAAATAAACGATCCAAAAGGATTTGCAGCTGGGGTGTTCTCGAAGAAAGAAGTCTTATTGAAGCCCAGCATGAATCCGGCAACTAGTGACGGAACGGCTAAAGCTACAAGTGGTGCCCACATTACTACAGGGACTTCGTGTGCTTTGGTGTTGCCTCTGTATTCTCCTGTAAAAACTAGGAAGAATAGACGGAACATGTAAAAGGCTGTTAAACCGGCAGTCAAGATTAAAATGCCGCCGAGGATTGGGCTTTGATGCCAGGCTGCTGAAACAATTTCATCTTTGGAGAAAAATCCGCTCAGAGGTGGAAATGGCCATCCTGAAATTGAAGCTGTACCAATTAAAAAGCACCAGGCGGTGATATTCATTGGTTTCCAGAGTCCGCCCATTTTTCTTATGTCTTGTTCATGATGCAGACCATGAATGACGGCACCACTGCAAAGGAAGAGCATGGCTTTGAAAAATGCGTGAGTGAAAAGATGGAACATACCTGCACCATATGCTCCCACTCCAAGACCAACAAACATGTAGCCCAACTGCGAGCAGGTAGACCAGGCTAAGACGCGTTTGATATCGAATTGGGTGAGTGCAATTGTTGCAGCCATGAACGCTGTGAATGCTCCCACTGCTGCCACCACTGATAGAGCAATGCTATTGGTGCTGCCGTCTGGAGCAAGAAATATTGGATAAGCGCGAGCAACAAGATATACGCCTGCTGCCACCATGGTGGCAGCGTGAATGAGAGCCGAAATAGGTGTGGGACCTTCCATCGCATCTGGAAGCCAAATGTGCAAAGGAGCCTGAGCTGATTTTGCCATTGGTCCCATGAAAATCAAAAGGGCAATGAGAGGCATTGAGGTGGCAAGGAAAGCTAACTCTGGTGTAAGTTTGTGATCTTGCAATGCCATCGACAATACCGAGCCCATGTCAGCTCCAGTGGTGCCTAGCTGAGGCAAGAAGGCAAGGATAGTGCCACCACCCCAGTAATCTTTGGTTGCTAGATATAAAAGTAGTATCCCGATGAGGAAACCAAAGTCGCCGACTCTGTTTACGACAAAGGCTTTAAGGCAGGCGGCAGCAGCCGAATCTTTGTAGAACCAAAAGCCTATAAGTAGATAACTGCAAACACCAACCAATTCCCAGAAACCATACATTTCAAAGAGGTTGGTCGACACTACAAGCCCTAACATCGAACCTGTAAATAAGGATAAGTAAGAATAGAATCTGGCGTAACCAGGGTCTTCACGCATATAGCCGTGTGTATATATCTGAACAAGCAAACTGATGGTTGTCACTACAACCAGCATCGATGCGCAGAGGTTGTCAACCAAGAATCCAACCGACAACTTGAAGTTTTCGCAAACGAACCAATCGAAGTTTTGTTGATAGCCAGACAACATTGGCTGGGTGAGAAGTGCTTGCAGAATGCAGAGTGAGTGCAAGAAGCCAATTGCTACAGCGCCTACCGACAAACACATGGCAAGCGTTTTGAACCAACGCTTGGCACCGAGTTTTGGTCCAGTCAAAAGGAAACTGGAGATGATGGCGAACCCGGCGAAGAATGGCAGTGCCACAATCATCCAGGCGTTTTCCACGCAACTTTTCAAGAATTCGGGCGTTAACAAGTCTGGTTCCCCACATGTCGTACTCACGTAGATTTTAACCAGTGACAGTAGTTATTAACAAATAAGTAGGCACCACATATGGTTTTCAATAGGACTCAAATAGTCGTGTGTGGCGGCGTTCGACATCTGGTGAAAAGATTCTTCTTTTCAATAATTCTTCAACAACTGACGCGCCTTATATACTGGGCGCGTGTGAAGCTGTGAGCGCATACCAAGAGGAAGCTTTTCAAGTGACAGATCCAGCCCTGATTTTAAACGTTCTTTTATTTCTGCCTCTAATAGCCGCATTTGTTATTCCATTTGTTCCGGAAGACAAAGACGCAAGAGGCGTGGCTTTATTTTTCTCCGGCGCGATGGTCGTATTCTCGCTCTTTCTTTTGTCAGGATTTGATCCCCGAGTGGCAGGCATGCAAGCCACCACTTATATAAATTGGTTCTCGACACCAATCAAAGTGGACTACCACATAGGTATTGATGGTCTCAGCCTTTCGCTTGTACTTCTCACTACGATTGTGACATTGCTTGCGGTGCTTGCAAGTTACTCAATTGAAAAGAGAGGAAAGCTTTACTACAGTTTTATTATGCTTTTGACCTTCTCGGTCATCGGTGTTTTCGTTTCTTGCAACCTGCTTCAATTCTTTGTTCTTTATGAATTAGAACTAGTTCCCATGTACTTCTTGATTGCCATCTGGGGCGGTCCAAGACGTGGTTATGCAGCGATGAAATTCTTGCTCTACACCTTCTTTGGTGGAGTATTAATGTTCGCCGGACTTTTATATATGTACATGCAGTTGATGGTGATGGATCCAGCTTCCGCTACATTTGACATGAGTTTATTGGCTTCTTATGCAAGCAAACTTCCAGTCAATGTTCAGTGTCTTGCTTGTCTTGGATTTTTCTTGGCTTTCATTATCAAATTGCCTTCAGTTCCTTTTCACACCTGGCTTCCCGATGCTCACGTCGAAGCACCGACTCCAATTTCAATGATGCTTGCCGCATTGCTTTTGAAGATGGGATCGTATGGTCTGGTCAGAATTTGCATGGGCTTTTTCCCGGCTTTCTTTGCCGAGTATGGACCTGGATCGTGGCGCTTGGAGCCATTAACATTGTTTGGGGCGCGATGGCCTGCTTAGTGCAAGAAGATATGAAAAAAATCATCGCCTTCTCAAGCGTGTCACACATGGGATTTATTTTGCTTGCCGTGGGGTCGTTATCTAATGCTGCCGTCAACGGTGCCATTTTCCAAATGCTCAGTCACGGTCTAGTTTCCGCCTTGCTATTCTTTATGGTTGGTACTGTTTATCTTCGCTGCCACACTCGTATGCTCAAAGAAATTGGTGGAGGATTGGCCAATCAAATGCCAATACTCTTCTACTTTTGGATGGTTGGCACAATGGCTAATCTTGGTTTGCCAGCGATGTCTGGATTCGTTGGTGAGGTTTCTGTTTTCTATGGTGCCATTACATCTCCTCTAGCTGTATCGGCAGAGCATGGCTCCTGGACTCGCGGTTGGATTTACTTCGCTTGTCTAGGCGTTCTTTTGACGGCAGGTTACATGCTGTGGCTATTGAAGCGTCTTTTCTACGGACCAGAAATGGAAAAGTGGAAAGGTCATTTGTATGATGCCACCAGAACCGAGCGATTGGTCGCTGCCAGTCTTTCAATCTTGATTCTAGCTTTTGGTGTATATCCAATGTGGCTGACCAACATGTATTCCAAAGTTGGCGATAGAATCACTCATTCGGTGTTGGAAAAAATTCAAATCACTCAAAAAGCCAAAGCTGAAACAGAAAAGATTTCGCTCAACAAGTAATTTATTTGAATTTATTTGGGCAAGAATTTTTCGGGCACCACAAGCTTTTGCATTGGCACTATTGGAACTAATTCTGGTGGCGTCAGTTTATTTTGACCTTTATTAGTCATAACCACACCTGAAATAGCTTGGCTTACACTATGCGAAATACTGTCCATTAGCTCAGGGGTGGTGTGTGCGTCATAGTATTTTCCGTTTGAAAGTTTGGCAATGCAGTCCAATTTGCGTTTTGAATTTTTGTCTCTCAAATCAAGACCAACAACATCTACTTTTATATTGATGCCTCTGTAAGGCAAAGTGGCGATATAAGCGCAAGGATCTTCGCCGCAAGTATCGGCACCATCAGTAATGAGGATAATAGTCTTTTTGCCTTCCACGTCTCTTAGATCGTTTTCGGAAGCTTGTCTTAAAGCGAAAGTGAGAGGTGTCATACCAGTTGGAATAATGCGTCTGATTCGCTTTATGATGCTCCTCTGTTGCCAAAACCAGGCGGCACAAGCAGTGCGCTTGCACTACATGGACTTGGAAAATTGATGTGACCAAATACTCTCAGCCCTACTTTGACGTCGCTTGGAATACGCATGAGGGCTGTTTCAAGCACTTTTTTGGCGGCATCAATTTTTTGATCTTTGTGTTCGAGATTCTCATTCATACTGAGCGATGCATCGAAAATAACAAGGATGGTAACCGGACCACCTGTTTTTTCTGTCCCTACTTGCAGCATTGTTCCAGCCGTGCCGGTTTGAAGCATGGTCGACTCAGTTCCTGTCTGGAGCATAGTCGATTCAGTCCCGGTCTGAAGCAGTGTAGATTCGGTTCCTGTTTGAAGCAGTGTAGATTCGGTTCCTGTTTGAAGTGTTGTCGATTGGCTGCCTGCTTGCAATGGAGGCGCAGTAGGAATTTCATCGGCCCGAGCAGATGCGATGCTACAGGTTGAAAGATATACAGAAGTTATAGCCGCTAGATATTTATTTTTGAGCATCCGCTTCTTCAGGAGTTTCTACTTTTGACTCGACATTCTCAGTGTACTCAATTTTTTTGGAATCTTTCTTTATCCTTTTTCTCGTGCACCAGGCGAGCGGTCACAGTGCGCCTGCTTACGGGGATTGAGCGATTTTGCGAAATAGCCCAGACAGTGACGTAATAAATTCCGGGTTTACCTTCGTTCGAGATTGAAACTTTGCCAGAAAAATTGCCACCTCTTACTTTGACACCGCCTTTTATTGGAATGTCTGATTGAGGTTTTATGCCTGTGCCGACTCCGCCTGGACCAGCCATGATGATAAGTGGTGCTGCAAGAGCTACAGGAGCATGAAAACGCCGCCAGCTATGGCTGCGGCAACGCCAAGACCTTTCAAGGCGATAATCAATTTGCTGTAGTCTCGCTCAGTTTTTTGTCTGTGAGCCATATAGTCGAGCGGTGGAAAATAAGGCAGTGCCTCTTTTGAGGTAGGATCTTCTTCGATTGGTATATCGTTTAATTCTTCATACGCAAGTGTGATGCGGTCGAAAGTAAGCGGTTCTGTAAGTGTTCCACTGATATGAATATCGTCTTGTACTGATACCTCTTTTGGTATAGTTTCATAAGTGCCTTTGCGAGTAAGAACCTCGGCACAAGCGAATATTGCACCACCATCACCACTGGTAGCGAATTGCATAGAAAGATGAGTGGCGTCGGGATTAAGTAGCGCTTCGCGGTCATCTTGACGCTCAAGCATCATTTTTATCAACGCCGCCCCGACCATTTTGTTTAGTTCTGAAGATTTTAAATTACCAGTGGTAATGGCTGAAAGACACTCTTCAACTGCATCTGCTCCTCCGGCATCGGTGAGACGCTGATCTGGATTTCTGCCTTTGAGATCGGTATGCGAAATTATTTTGCGAGTAGCAAGCTCGCTAATATGTGTTTTGGCCATGTTATCGGTTATTGAGTCGGCTTCGAGTGGAGAAAGCCTCTAGCTTGCCTTTCGGCATTAATAGCATAAAGACCAAAGAGTTTCATTTCGTCAGCGCTTATAGTTGTAGTCGATTCAGGTGAATTTAAAAATGATTCGACAATTTGAAATTCGGCTTGTTTTGGTTGAATAGTGTTATCGGTCCAGGTTGGCGCATCGCCTGGATCTAACTGATTTGGCGGAATGCCTGGAATTTGATTGTTAACAGTAGGCGGCACCGTATCTAGTGGCGGATTATTTGCGTTGGAATTTTGAATTTCGGGAGTTGAGGTTGGATTAACACCAGTCGAGTTATTACTAGAACTAGAGCTAGACCCATAAAGGCTTTCTTGCAATTTTTTCAAACGCTCAGGCATGGTTAGTTTTGGTTGAGTATTTCCAAACAAAGCCATCTCAAGCTTGATAATCGATCGTTGAGAGAGCCGTTGCCCGCTTTTCCACCAGGTTGAACTGAATGGTCGGCAAACATAACTTCTTCTAATTGCTTGATTTGATTTAGATAAGGCGAAGAATCAGCCTTCTTCTCCATCAAGTTATTTGCTTTGCGTACAAGCGAATCTTTCTTGGCTTTAATATCTGGAGCAAGGGGCGGAGTTTCGTCCTTCTTACCTGAATCAAGTACCGGCTTTTGTGGAATGAGCGTACTCTTGCTTTTAATGGTGGACTTGGTGGCTTGTTGTTTGGGAGCCAGGCTTGCTGCGACACTTGGTTGCGCGTGAAAACAAAGGCTCTGAGACAGAACCTGAAGAATCGACAAAATCGCTAACGATTTGGGATGAATCTTGTACACAATATATATTTTAGTCGCATCTAGTTCAGATGTACTAGGGCAGCTTGACGCCCTGTCGTTCCACCTGAAGCTCGGTGCGAATAAAAGACATCGCTTGAGCAAGACGTGCACCAGGCACAAATATCGACTTCTTTTACACCCAGCTGCAACAATTGTCTGGCATTAATTCCCTTCAAGTCCGGTCGTGCACTAGAATCCGCTTCTCGCCTTTCTATAAGGCTTTCAGGGTCTTGCACAGTATTGGACAATTTTTGCAGGGCGTCTTCTTGCACCGGGTAGCAGCATGTGCCGATTGCAGGTCCCACTGCAGCGATCATGTCGGCTGTATGGCAGCCATATTGGCGATTCATAGCTTCGACTCCACGTACAACTATTTGTTGAGCCGTTCCTCGCCATCCAGCATGAAAAATCCCAGCAATATTCTTATTTTTGTCATAAACAATAACCGGCACGCAGTCGGCAAAATGCAACATCAAGGTCAGTTTTTGTTTGGCTGTAACCAGTCCATCTACTTCCTTTAATATAGGCAAATTGTCAGGGTCGTCTAATATTTCGACATTGGCTGAATGAACCTGTCCTGCTACAGCGATTTTAGAATTGGACAAGGCAAGAATGCGACGCAAATTTTCGCGATTATCCAAAGCATCAGCTCGCCCGGACTCTCCGCCTACAAGCGTACCCAGATTAAATGCCCCAAAAGGTTCAGGCTCTTACCGCCCTTGCGAGTAGTAAAGGCATGCGAAAGATTCTTTTGCTCTTTAAGTAGGGGCGAGAAGACGAGGTCTACGCCCTGTAAATTTTCAATTGACCACAAATTGTATTTGGTAGCTAACATAGCGAAAGCCCTCCACATATAGTTATAGCCTGACCTGTGATCCCTTTGCTTGCATCTGCACTTAAAAATGAGGCAAGATTTGCGATCTCAAAAGGATCGAGCAAACGTTTTTGAGGAACTGAAAGCTCTGCAATTGCAATTGATTCATCAGGCGGAATCTCATTCTCCAGGCACCATTTAGGGTCTTTTAATTGTTTGATTGCCATATCTGTCGCAACCCAGCCAGGGCAAATACAATTAACCGTGACACCATATTCGGCTAATTCAAGCGCCATTGATTGAGTTAGTCCCACTAGTCCGAATTTAGAGGCAGAATAAGCCTTGCCCAGCTTCTCGCCCTTGATTCCAGAAATAGAAGATATATTGATTATTCGTCCAAAGCCCCGCTCTTGCATGCCTTGCGCAAAATGGCGGCACAACAGATATGGCGCTAGTAAATTGATATTTATACTCGTTTCAAAATCGAGATCCTCTATATTTTTTCTATATATAGGTTCGTCTAATTTGTAAATTCCAGCGTTATTCAAAAGCACGTCAATCGTCTGAAAATCAGCGTCTATCTCTTTGCACAGACTCTTGATTTGTTTAGTGTCATTTAAATCGCACGAATACCATTTCCATTCTAAATTTTTATTGTCAAGTGAAAGCAGCTCTTGAAGAAGCTCATCTGGAGCCTCTTTGGCTCTAGAGACCAAAGCTAATTTAAAACCTTTCTGAGCAAACTCAAGGGCGCATGCTTTGCCAATACCGCGAGATGCACCTGTAATTAGGGCGCTTCGGCTTTGTGTGAATGCACTCATAAAAAACTCCAAAAGACCGGCGTAGTACACTATATAACTTTACGAGCACAGTCTGGGAACATTAGGTTACCTTTCGCTGTCTATTTCGCAAGTGGTGTGAATCACCCAACTACAAAAAATGGCGTTAGCCCAGTTACAGGAATTACTTAGGTAGGAAAATAAAATGAGCACAAGACTATCCACCTCGCTTAAACAGAGCGTTTTAGCAGGAGCCTTAATACTCAGTCAAACCTTGGCACTCACACCAAATATGGTGCTAGCTGCGGGAGACATTGTGTATGTTGCAGGTCAACCTGTACTCACCGGAATTTTAGGAGCAGGAAGTACAACCAGCCAAGCAAGAGCAGAACAAATTCAGGGTAACCTCGATAACGCTCTGGTAGCAGCTAAAGACAGAACACCTGCTGCAGTTAATATCGCTTATGTAAAAGGTCAACCAGTAATCACTTTAGGTGGTTTCCAGGTTGTCACCGTGGATAGTGCCAGTGCCAAAGCGGCCGGTACCACTCCTGCAGTTCTTGCCCAACGTTGGGCCGACAAGCTAAGAGCCGTTCTTCGTGATCAGGCTAGTATCCAAAGCTATGTTTCGCAATTGTCTGGAGATTATGCATCTAGCGCACCAGCAGTGAGCAACGCTGCACCACCACAGATGCAGCAACAACCACAAGGCGACTATTACGCAGCAAATCAAGCTCAATATCAGGCGCCGCAACCCCCACAGTACGCGGGCAATTACAACCCACCTCCGGGTTATTCAGTTCCAGTGCAAGGTTATAGACAAGGTCGCGTAGCCTATGCTCCAGCTGGATTGACTATAAAAGCTAATCTTGCCACCTCGATAACAAGTCAATTAGCCAAGCCTGGGGATCTTGTGCAAGCAAATGTCAGTCAAGCCATTATGTTAGGTGATTCGCAAATCCCATTGGGATCTGTTCTTCTTGGACAAGTTTCCGACGCACAAGCCAGCCGACGTTTTGGTTTAACAGGTAAATTAGGTATTCAGTTCAATAGATTGAGAACACCAGACGGTGTCGAAACACCTATCAGCGCTCACCTTGTGGGTGGCATTGGCAAGTATGACGACAAAGGAAATAACGATCAATTCGTTGGTGAAACTTGGAAAAACAAAGCTCTTCAAACTGGTGTTAGAGGCGCAGCTGGCGCAGGTCTAGGTGCTGCTCTTGGTACTGCTGTCGGCGCAATCGCCGGTGGTGGCAGAGGAGCCGGACGTGGAGCCTGGTCTGGCACCGCTATCGGTGGCGGTCTAGGAGTGGCAGACTCGCTACTCTTGCGCAAAGGTAAGGAAGTCACTATTCCTTCAGGAACCGCAGTTGAAGTTCAACTTGATGCACCCGTCTCTATTGCCGGAGGTGCTCCCGGTCAGTACGGCGGAGCTTACTAAGGCTCCAGGGTACATTGAGAAAACTAAAAGGCTCGGTAGCAATACCGAGCCTTTTGGTTTGTTTTTTTACTTAAGCCTATTTATTTCTTAGGCTTACCTTTTCGATCTACTTCGCCGCGGACCTTAGAAGTAGCTCCAGGCATCAATTCGGCTTCGGTCATCGCTTCGCCGGTAAATTCCTTCTGCAATTCAACCAGGAATTCATCACCCGGTTTGATAATTGCTTCTTGTCCTTTGGTTACTGTATCTTCAATAATCCAGCTTCCTGGAATTCCACTTAGGAAGCCCCAGGCAAAGCCTTTTATTCGACGGTGACGCACATTGGTTCCAACTGGTTTCATGAAAGCAAAGGATGGATTAATCGCTCCCATTACACCCAGTGCCACAGGCATCGCTCCAAAAGTGAAAGCACCAGCAGGAGCCATCGCAGCGTTGAGTCCGACTCTCACTGCTTTGTAGCGTAGTTGTTGACCCCAAGGTCCTGTAATTTGTCCATCGTGGTTTACACCAAGCAAGCGACCTTCCGCTTTGTTTTTCACAATGCGTGCTCTTCTTGCAGGTTTTGCGTTCAAAGCGATGTGTTCGCCTTTTTCATTTAAAATTTCATCAAATGCAATACCGATGCAACCAGAATTTCTGTACCATCGTGTAGGACTCACAAGTGAGTGCATTACGCTTCTTGCTGGCAAAATATAATCGATATGGCCAGTCACCACACAACCTTTTTTAGCTATATGTCTGTCGCCAATTTTGATGTCGTATTTCAAACGAGCTTGAATGTTGTCGCCTAACTTTGCAGTTTTGCTAGACAATTGCGAAACCATTGCTACTGGGAATTGAGCTCCAGCTTTGATATGAGTTTTGCCTTCGTCTGTCGGCATCTCTTCGTATACGATTGTGGCTTGAACTTCTTCGCTTTCATCACTGTCTATCGTGATGATGCCTTCTTCCTCTTCTTTAGCGCCATCTTCAAGGAAAGATAGTTCTGCTTCTGTTTTTTCAGGTGTAAGAAGTGGTGTCAGTGAAGTTTCATGCTGAGGAATTTTGAGCGAGCTAATATCGCTATCTTTTACAACAGTATTTTCTTCCACCACAGTTTTTAAATCAGGCTCGCTCTTTGTTTCAGGTTGAGCGATTGTCGAAGAACTACTATTAGATGCACCAGGAGTTGCATCAGAAGTTATTGGTTGTGCTTCAGTAGCAAGTGGTGTTTCGACAGTTTTTGTTTCGACAGTTTTTGTTTCAACATCAGTATCAACAATTTTGGTTTCAGTAAGAGGAATAGCCTCGGCTAAGGCTTTGGGCTGTGTCTCTACTGTGCTTTCAACTGGTGTGGTTACGTTCGTCGTCTTTGTATTTAACGCATCTTCCTGCCAGGCAAAGGCAGGACTCGCGGTGGCGAATACAAGCTGTAGCGATAGAATCACGCGAGCGCATCTTGATTTAGATTGATGTGAAAAAGAACTGAGCTGCATATGCTTATCCTTGAGACCTGAGGAGACCTGAGTCTATATTTGAAGAATATAATTTTAGCCTATTCATGAATATCTGACTCTTACTTTTAGATGCCAATAGGACTCTTGTATTGGAGATTACATTCCAGGTCCAAGCAATTGAAATGCAGCCCAGTTGCGTGGATTGCGATCCCTTGACATGGACAGGAGTTGCGCTTGTCTCAGAGATTTAGCGGCGTTCAAACCTTGTTTCTTGTTTTGATAGAAACTGGCTAGTTCGCTCACTCTGTTGTTATCTGGCGAACTCCACAAGCTCATCATAACGTTGCGAGCTCCGGCGTATGTGAGTCCTCTACTGAATACCTGGATTCCTTTGCCCTCGCAATTATCGCCATTGACCGAAGTCTGACTCAAAATTACTAGGTCATTAGGCATGTTGATAGCAAACAACTGACCTGCCAAAGTCTGTTGATTTTTATCAGTTGGAGTGAAGGGTAGTTTCACTTTCATTGGATTGTAATCAGGAAGTTTGAGTGACGAAGACAGGTGAAATACCGATTTGCCTTCAGCTTCTTTTTCTAAAGCCAACAAGTCGCCTTGTGGCAGTTTGGTCACCAAATCAGGGCTAATTACAGAACTGATCTGTGAACTTTCTGATTGCTCAGAGGGACTGTCGTTAGCTGATACAAGTACAGTTAGTCTTGTAGCCGTGCTAATTGGGGCGTCTAGAAGTGACCTCATAGATGGTGCCAAAGTCAAAAGGTGATTTTCAACGAAATATTTTCCGTTTTCGTCTACCAGAGCGGCAAAAGGAAGGTTAAACAAAGGACCATCTGGAATGATGACAATTTGCTTGTCGTCAGTGGTGGGCAAGAATGCACGCACCGCTGGTGGAAACAAATCGGCATACAGATTTTGTAAAAGAACACGATCGTTGTCGTTTGGAGCGTCGGTGCCTGTTAGCGATGCCAGTACACCTACAATTTGTTTTTTCAGTTTGTCTTCACCTACAGGCAAAACGCTTGCAGACAAGCGTCCCATAGGATCTACTGTGAAGCACAATGTAGAGGTGTTGCCGACTAAATATTCAATTGTAGTCAACTGATTGCTGCGTGCATTGTTGATGATTTCTTCAACAGTCGTTGGATATGGCGCAATCAGTCTAGCTAGTGATTTATTTTCTCTAGCAAGAGTGCTGAAGCGGGTAATCCAGTTGGTCCATTCTTTGGACAATCTGTCTGGTGTAGTTGAGCTTTCGGCAGCATGCAAGTGAGCTTTTTGTTTAAGCAAGTCTCGGTAGACGCTTTCATCGGTTTGCTTGACATCTGCATCTTTTTGATTCCATATATTATTGAACTGTTCTTCTTTTAGCTGTTCAGCTGCAAGTAAGGCTTGTTCAGACATGCCTTGTGATGCTACAAGCACAATTAGTTGGTGGGCAAAATCGCGTCTTGTGGTTGGATATCCAAGACTTTCAGGTGATGGATAAAAGCCAGCTTGCGGTGAGCGGAAGTGCGAAAGCGCAGCTTTGAGATCTTCTTTGGCCTTGTCTGGAACATTGTTAGCTATGTTGATTTTGGCTGAAAGAGTGTAAGCGCGCCATAGACACGAGTCGTCGCTAAATTTCTTGGCGAGTTCCATGCCTTTGTTCAAATATTTGTGAGCTGAAATTGGGTCTGCCAATTTCATCGAAAGCTCTGCAAGAGCTATGTAAGTGCGAGGGGCTAGCACTCCAAAGCGTTCGGGATTCTTGTCTAAAGTAGGCAAGAATGTGTTGTAGTGGTCCAATGCCTCTTTAATTTTGCCAGCGCGATATTTGGCACAGGCCAAATTGCTAGCAATGAGAATTTGCATTTTAGGTTGTTCGGGCTTAATCAGACCTTGAAACTCCATTGCCTTTTCAAAGAAAGGTACTGATTTGAAAACGTCACCTGAGCTGACTTCTGCAACTCCTAAAGCATTTTGGATTTCAGCAAAATGATAGAAGCTGCTGGATTTTTCAAAAAATGGACAGAGGTCTTTGAAGATTTTAGTGGCAGATTCGGTATCACTTGTGCTTGCTAGTGAGAATGCATAACCCATCATGAGAAAGGCTTTTCCTTCTTTACTCATCGGTTCGTTTTTGCCCAAAGCTTTTGCCATATCGTAAGCTTTTTGATACGAAGCTTTGCTGTCTCTGTAATCGCCTAGTACAAACTGAGCATTGCCCAAGGAGCACAAGGCACTTATTTTGGCTCTTTTGTCTGTAATCTTGTCGGCGATTGAAATTCCTCTTTGTGCTTCTTCAAGGGCGGCTACATACCATCCCAGTTCTGTCATTAAGGTTGAAATCTTAATGCGAAGAGCAAGGGCCATTTCAAGGCTATTTCCTTGTTCTAGATATTGCGACGATTGGTGAAAGAATGTAATCGCTTCTTTGTGCTTGCCGTTTTGAAGCAAAAGGGTTCCAGCAAGATTAAGAACTGTAGAAGCTTCTAATGGATCTGCGTTGGCTTGTCCAACCAGACTTTTTAATGCCATCTCTAATTGTTTCGCTGCCCAGACTGGGTTCTCCAATCCAAAATAAGCTTGAGCTAGAGCTACTCTTGCTCTTCCTAAATCGGTTTGAGCGTTAATGGCACTTAATACTTCAACTGCGTTTTCGCCAAGCTGTTTTGCTCTTACCCATTTACCTTGTTGTAGTGCCACTTTGCACATTCCAATAAGGGCTTTACCTTGACCGTCTGAATATTTCATTTCGATGGACTCGCCATATGCATCTTGCCATCTAATTAAAGCTTCGTGAGTATTGCCCTCTCTAAAAAACTTTTCTGCCTGAGCATTCATTTTGTTAACACGCTCAAGAGCAGAGCCCGTTTTTTCGGTGTTAACCAACTTCATCAACTCTTGCACGTTTTCTTGACGAACTTCCTGCAATCTAGCATTACCGCCCGCTCCAGCCTGAGTTTGGGCATCTATTGAACTCTGCGCCATAGCAACTTGAGGATTGACACCAAGCAGCAAAATAGCCAACCATGCGGTGTTTTGACCTAGGATTTGCGAAATTGTTCTTGTCGATTTCATTAGAGAATAGCTCGCCTCAAAAAGTACCTTATAAAGATAGCCAAATAAGCCAAAATTTTCCTTCGAGTTTGCCAAGGTTTCAAGAAGTATGGGCAAAAAATAACGTAGCTAGTAACATAGAGCAAATGCAAACGCGCCGAGAATCTCTGGAGCAAGCAGAAGGGAAAACCTTCGATTTGCTCATAATTGGTGGTGGAATTGTTGGAGCGGGAATCGCCCACGATGCCACCAATAGAGGCATGTCCGTTCTTTTACTGGATAAAGAAGATTTCGGCTCAGGCACTTCTAGCAAGACAACTAAGCTCATTCATGGCGGTTTGCGTTATCTCGAGCAATTGCACTTTAGGCTGACGCGCGAACTTTGCCAGGAGCGCGGACTCTTAGAGAGTTTGGCGCCGCATCTTGTTCGTGATCTCAGTCTGGTGTTGCCAATTCTGCGCAATAAAAAAATATTTGGTTTAAAAGCAGGCCTTGGTCTTACGTTATATGACGCATTATCGGGACATATTGCGGGATCGAAACGTCACGAGAACTTGTCAAGGAATGATGTGCTCGAATGTGCACCATTTCTAAATGAGAAAGAAATTGTTGGTGGGCTTCGTTTTCATGATTGTGTCACCGACGACACAAGGCTAGTGGTCGAAGTCCTGAAAACGGCTCAGCGCAACGGGGCCGTTCTTATCAATTATGTTGAAGCGCAAGACATAAAAGTTGACGGCGATAAAAATCAAACTAAACAGCTTATTTGCCGTGACCGAATGAAAGGGCAGGACTTGAATTTTTCCTTTCGTACCTGCATTAATGCCACAGGTGTGTGGTCTGATCAGTTTAACAAAAAACTTGATTCCAACTGGAAAAGCAACGTTAAGCCAGCTAAAGGAATCCACATAGTTGTGCCATTTTCGGCGCTTGAGACAAATACTGCGCTCTTTTTACCCTCGCCAGATAATAGATATGTTTTTCTTGTTCCCTGGCAGAAAGCGTTGATGATTGGAACCACTGATACCAATTATTCTGGTTCTCTAGATAATCCGCTACCCGAGCTTGAAGAAATAGATTTTCTTTTGTCCGTGGTCAATCATTATGTAAGTAGAAATAAATTGAAGCGCGAAGATGTTATAGCTGCCTGGGCGGGATTAAGACCTCTTGTAAGCGAGGGTGAGGGCGAATCTTCCGCAACCGCCAATATGTCGCGCGAGCACAAGATATTTGTTGGACCGCATAAAACAATTGGAATTGTTGGTGGTAAGTTAACCAATTTTAGAATTTTGGCACAACAAGTGGTCGAGAAAGCACTCGAACAATTTAGTGAACAGGAGCGCGGACGTTTTCGACCGTCTACAACTGAGCGAGTAATGCTTGGCGGTTACACTTCACGCGAAGACTATCTAACTCAAACTGCAATAGTGTCTACTAAAGCACGTACACTTGGACTTGAGCCTGCCACTATAGATCATTTGATTTCGAGCTATGGTGCTTGCGCAGAGCAAGTACTCGAATTGGTGCAGGCAGATGAGTCCTTGTCTAAGCGGATATGTTCTGAGTTTCCACCCATAATGGCTGAGGTGGTTTATACAATTAAGCACGAAATGGCTATTTCACTTAGTGATATTCTCTTGCGTCGTATTCGGCTTGGACTAGTGCATCAAGGGCAGGCACTGGATGCGGTGCCAAAAGTAGCCAGACTGGTACAAAATATGCTTGGCTGGGACGATGCTCGCACTATGGCTGAAGTGGTGCAAATTAATACTATGCTTGAGTCGCACATGATATTTAAGGAATCGAAAGTGCACGCATGAATAATAAGTTGATTAAGCCAAAAGTAGCAGTAATGGGAGTTTTACAAGACGCGGTTAAAAACGCGATTGAAGAGCGTTTCACTTTTGTTGAAATGGAGCGAAGCGAGCCATTTGCCGAAAAAGAGATGATTAGCAATCTTCAGGGATTTGACGCTGTTTTGTGCGAACCTCTGGATAGTGTTTCACCCATCATAATGGATTCATGTCCATCCCTTCGAATGGTCTCTAATCGCGCTGTGGGTTTTGACAATATCAGCATTGCTGAAGCGAGCAAACGCGGCATACTCGTTTGCAACACTCCTGGTGTTTTGGACGATGCCACAGCTGACCTTGCTTTTGCCTTGTTGCTTGCCTGTTCAAGACGTATTTGCGAAGCCGATAGATATATCAGACAGGGCAAATGGCAAGGTTTTCAGAGCAACCTGATGCTTGGTCCGGACTTGCAAGGAAAAACTTGCGGCATCATCGGTATGGGTAGAATAGGAAAAGCATTTGCCAAAAGAGCTATCGCTTTTGGCTTGGATATTATTTACACACGCCATTCTAAACCAGATATGCTCGACAAAGAATTAGAGCGCGATATGGGTGCAAAACGAGTAGAAATGGTCGAGCTTCTTTCAAGTTCTGATTTTATTTCAATTCACTGTCCACTAAATCGTGCCACCAAAAGTTTGATTGGCAAAAAAGAACTTTCATGTATGAAAGAAACTGCCATTTTAATTAATACTTCAAGAGGCGCTGTAATCGACCAATTGGCGTTGCTGCGTCATTTAGAAGCTAAAAAAATATTTGCCGCAGGTCTTGATGTATTTGAAGACGAGCCAAATGTGCCATCTGAATTTTTCTGTCTCGATAATGTGGTGCTGACGCCTCATATTGGTTCTGCCTGTTTTCAAACTAGACAAAATATTAGTATGACTGCCGCGCAAGCTATCATTGATGCATTTTCTGGACATAAACCCAAACATCTTTTGAATGACGAAGCTTTCGAGCAATTCTTAGACTCAGTCAAAGTAAAGGCATAAACTAGTTATGAGCGCCGCGCTTCAAAAGAAGGCTTGGTTCGCTTATTTTAGTTTTTTGTTGCTCTGGTTTTTAGCTACTTATGGCGACACCGTAGGAGCCTTTCTTGCTGACAGATTATTTGCTTACCAGAAAGATGGCTCTGTTTACACTTGTGATTTCATTCTCTATTACAACAATGGAATTTTAGCCTGGCGAGCCCTTAACGACCACATCAATATATATGACCCGGTGCTTCAAAACCAAGGGTTAGAAAAATTGGTGGGCATGAAACTAGACAAAATATTTTATTCTCAATATCCGCCGTATCTTTTTTTGTTGATGATGCCACTTCCCTTTTTACCCATAAAGGTAGTTTGGGTTTTGTGGGAAATATTTGGACTTGCCGGTATCGTATTTAGTATTAGCTATTTTTGTAAATCTTATGCACTGAGCAATTTTAAAAAGGTTTGTTTATTAGTTGCGTCCCTTGCCAGTTTTCCTTATTGGCTGTGCTTCAACATAATTGATAAGAACGGCCCCGTTGCGCTGAGCCGTTTTCAGGACTTCGACCACTAGCCTTGTGTCGTCGGTGACACAATCATGAAAACGAAGCCCACCAACATC
>ENA-OONB01000006-OONB01000006.1-viral-metagenome-genome-assembly--contig:-NODE-6-length-27890-cov-82.997767_pt1 | contig 27890 bp, 58 predicted proteins | sample MGYA00245309_ERZ501080 | MGnify/ENA primary metagenome ERZ501080 (study PRJEB25959, sample SAMN05341348) | viral metagenome | host: human-associated | place: USA: California | collected 2014-04-21 | study... | reverse complement strand
CGCCGATTACTCAAGAGATTGCTGAAGTCCCGCCCAAGGTCAACACGTTTGCCGTGTCCTACGCGACTCTGCCTGACCTGATGATGGCTAAGGAATGCCCGGAACTGCAAGGTTTGGGCCATATCAAGGCGTTCCGTACCAGCAAGGGTAAAAAGGTGGCGTACATCGCTTCGGCCAACGGCAAATGCGTAGTCGCCTACCGTGCAAGGTATGAGCGTGGCAGTGACAAGCAGTTAGAACAGGCGGTGGCCGATTACGTGGCCGTTGCCCGTGACCTGTGGGCTAAGGCGGCGTGACATGAGCGAGCTGAGAGACAAGGCCACGCGACTGTTGTTGAAGTCGGCGTGGGAAATGGCTGATGACAACGAAGATGAGCTATCCGCCGTGTTCGACGGTCAGCATGGTTTCACGGATGACTTACGTAGCGTGCGATCGATACCCTAGAGGGTGTCGGCTGTATGCCCAGTACGCCGCCTGACAATGATGAGATGGAGCGTTTGATTGCTGATTCCGGTTTGTCGTTGGACGTGCTGGATAAGAGAGCGCGTGAGATCTATGACTGCGGTTATTCCACCACGTATCAGCGTTATCAGACGGCTATCGTCATGCTTATCGATGATTTGCTGGGAGTACTGTGATGGAAGTCAGGATATCCACGGCGAAGATTCGTGAGGTGCTGGAATCGTCCGGTTGCGCCTACACTGCCGAGAATATCGCGGCCGTGCGTGCCAACATTCCACTGCATACGTCCGATCTGATTCTGGCGGCGTTGAACGCCACCGATTTGCCCGATAAGCGGTTTGCTTTGCCGCTGTTCTAAGTTCTTGCCGTCCAGCTTTTTCCTCACTTCCGCTGGGCGGCAACCCATTTTTTGCTACAAGCCAAATCAATATTTCTTTAGGAGATTATTATGAGCGCTTCAATCAAGCTCACCGTTTATGGCAATTCGACGCCGCTGAAAGGCTGGAGACATGAGGATACCGTGCATACGTGGCTGTATCCGAATGCCACTTCGGATATGGTTGACATGCTGGACGCGCTGGAATCAGGTGTCAGCCATGACGATGGCTACGATGAATGCGACTATTTCTCGTTGGATGATTACGACGAGTTTCGGGATGGTCTCACACCCGAGTGGCGCGAAGTGTTCCCCGCTTTGCCTGACAATTGGGTTGGCAGTGACGCTGAAATCAGAATCTACTGGTGAAAACTCATATCTCATTCCTAACCCAATATGGTATATGATTGATATCATCTGTTAACCATTAAGGAGGTTGTTATGGGTAAGCTGGTAGCCAATGTCGATGATGACGTCAAGGCGCGCGCCGCCGCGCTCTACGATTCCATGGGCATGAGCCTGAGCACCGCCGTGAACATGTTCCTACGCCAGTCTCTGGTGGACAACGGATTGCCGTTCAAGCCGACGCGACACACGCCGGACGGTTATCCGGTGCCGCCTGTTCACAATGCATACATGTTCGAGCGTTCGGAGAAGGGCCATGTGATACTGCCCGCCGATTGGGATGATTCGGAGGATAGCGTCTATGACCAGTACGCCAAGTGAACCGCGCCTGTATGACGTGTGGCTGATGTGGGTCGAGTTTCCCGACCATCCCGGTATCGGCAAGCCGCGCCCGGTGGTTATCACCGAGGTTGACGGCGATCTGGTGTCGGGTATCGTGGCGAAGATAACCGGCAACACCGATTGGGATGAGGCCGGCGACGTTCCACTGCTTGACTGGAAAGCCGAGGGACTGGCGAAGCCGTCGCTCGTGCGCTGTTCGCAACGCTTCTATTTCAACAAGAGCGAACTGTTGCGATGGTTCGGACGCCTCTCGTTGAGGGACGCGGAGCATGTCAACGACGGGCTGGAAGCCACATTGGATATTCCACCGTACAAGCGAAGCGCATAGCCTTTACCATCTTCATGGCCTCATGGACTTGTTCTATGAGGCCGTTCTTATATAAACCATCATTCAGAACCGCACTATGGGCTTTCTATGGTGCGGTTTTCACATAAATCAGCATTTAGACGGGACTTTAGAGCGGTCTATTGTCCCGTCAATCGTTTTACCGGACAATAGAAAGGAAGGTTTTGTCATGGAAGACAAGTTGGAGAATTTGCAGGCGTTGATTGAGGCTCGGGACTGGGGGATGTACGCCAAAAGGTGCGGGGCATGTCCGAGGCGCGAGTCCTGTGGGTATTGGATGGATATAAGGTTGATGGGTTGCCGTCTGGCCGTGAGTTTTTCGTCGAATGGGATTCGTTGGAGCATGTGCAAAACCAGTTGAGGGAGCTTGCGGACGGCGGCTATGACGCCGACGATGACGTGGCCCAGATGATGAATGACCTTGTGCCTGTCGATACGGCGTACAGTCGCATGCGCAAGGTCCGTGCCAGCTTGAAGTTTTTCGCCGCGATGGCGGAAGGCGACGGTATGGAGACCTACCGTATCTCCCAGCATGTCACGACAATCGAATACCGGCAGGTCAAGGCTCCCAAGGGATTGACCTTTGCCGAACTACGCGATTGGGTGGAGGAGAACGGTGACGGCGATCTATACGACGTTGACGATATCGGCAGTGACGTGTTCGCCGCCAGTCGCCAGGATGGTACGGAACTTAGTTCCAAGGAGTCGAAATGATTACCGCGATCTACCGTTTCGAGCGTTTCGACCCCGCCACCAACACCGAGTTGTGGCGGCGTATACCACGCTGGGAGCTGCGTCTCATATGGCTGAAGGCATGGCTTAAACGCGATAAGGCGGCTCGAATCTCTTACGGGGCTTGGCTGTACGCCAATGCTTCAGGCGGCGGGCAATGGTTGGCCGCTGACATGTTGGACTGGAATCAGGAGATTGTCAAATGAACGATTATTACAAGTTCCTCGGCTACACGGCCGATTATCGAGCGCGTTACGAGCGTATGACGTGGTGGAAGCTGCGCCGGCAATGGTTCAAGGATGTTATCGACGCGGTGAAACGGAAACTGACCCGTCGAGACGATACTAATCTTCGTGCCGTTCTCGACTACAAGGAATGGCGAAGCAATCAGGATTTTGAGAACGGCTACTGGTTCAACGGAAACGAGGTAATCAAATGAGTGAACCGAATGACCCGGCATTAGACCATGCCATGAACTCGTTGCGTCGGTGGCAGCACGCGAAACGTATGGAGAACGCGCTACGCGAAGTCTTGAAATATTACGACGAAGCAGGGGAGGCCGGCGAAAACTATGAGCTTGACCCGGATAATCTCAGCAAGTTCGCCGCCGATCTATGCAAGGAATACTCAAAATCTTGATACACTGAAGGCCATAGGACTATCTTGTGACCTTCTGGGAATTAGCAAACCAAAACACAAGGGGCACGGCGACTGTCGTGCCCGAACATTTTTCAGGAGGAATATCATGCCTACTCACGTTTCTCAGAGCGTCAGGGAACTCAAGGAGCTGGGTCGAAACCTGTACGCGGCCATGAGGTCAGATTTCGAGGTTAACTCTAACGCTTCGGCGCTTCCGCTCGACTATTTCGAGCGTATCGTCACGTGGTATCAGGCTCATAAAGGCGACGCAACCATGATGGACGATGTGATGGAGGCTTGCGGCCGCGCCGGATTGTCCGCAAGCGACGCTGACGAACTCCGAGATTACGCGGACACGCTGTTCCAGGACGGGAAGCTCAAGGTCGAACGCTTGTGGGAGCTGACTTCTGAGTCAATGGACGAGTGGGGCGATTCCACGCCCGTGCCGAGCCGGTACACCGACGCTAAAAAGTGCTAGACTTGACCATTACCGGCGTTCAATGCCGTGTTGTCACCCGGTTTCCGGGCGTGGATTGAAACATTCTTACCATCAGTGCGTCCCGAGCATATCGTTCGGGACGTTTTGCAACCATACCCAAGGAGCTACCATGACTGACTTCGACACGCTTTTCGACGCAACCAACAATGAGAGCGGAATCATCATATTCCCCAACAATGACGTGATTATCGGCAATTGGACGTATTCGGGGCATGGCGTCCCCCGACTCTCCCCGTTCGGTGACACGCTCGTTTCCACCGGCACCATCGATAAGGCTGAGGATAAAGGCTTGGTCAATATCAAGGATTATCTCACCGGATTGGACGGTTTCGACATCGTTTATGACAGGAATGATGATTACCCGCAGATCAAGGCCGATGACATGGCGAGATTGTGGGAGATCGTCAACAATGACGAAACCCTACGGGTGCTTGCCCCAGTCGATTGGAACTAGTGCGTGTCCGGTGCTAATTGACGGGCGGTTACCACGAGTAAAAAAATGACGATGCTAATAACTGATAACCATAAATGTGGGCCCGATTATACAAGAAAACCCGTGGAGCACTCGGAATAGAGTCGTTCCACGGGTTTTTATTATTGAGACTGTTAGAAGCCGCCACTGCCTCTCATGGAAGCACACTAGGACGGCATTCTTATTCCCGGTAATCGTCGTAGATTTCAATACCGATGGGATACTCTGAGTAACCGGTGTCCTGCACGACGATACGGCCTTCGTTCGTATAGACGGTCAACGGGTCATCGTCCGTGATCCACTTCTTCTCGATGCGGGAGCCTTTCTCGGTGACTCCTTTACTTAGTTGGCGTTCAAACGGTTCGTGGACTTCCACGAGACGAGCGTTCTTGTAAGGCGAGTCATTAGGGGAAAAGAGGTAATTAGTTCGGTCGATGATGTAGCTCATTGTTCCTCTTCTGTTGTTTTAACGGCATCGGCCAGGAACTCCATAACGCAGCGGAACAGTTCGGATTGCACGTATGCGACAAGCTCATTTGAGACCGTCATGTGCTTGCATGCCTTGGCCTTGTGTCGGTATCCGAGAATCTCGCGTTGTACAAGCCCATCGCAGCATGCACGCATTCATGGCTGACGATATGCGGCAGCAGGTGTTCGCGGCTCAAATAGATCACGCACATGGGGGAGTTCCCGTATTTCACCACATTGGTCTGCGTGTCGATTGTCGCGGACTGCATGAGGGTGATTCCGGCTGTACCGTTTTCGAACGCGGCATCTCCAATCGGCCTGTCGAGGTCATCGGATTCGATGGAGGATTCCACCGAGTCGATGCAGGCGGCTCTCCGCATGGTTTCCTCGGTATCGTACACGCGGACTTCCACGCTGACCTTGTGCGCGAACTCGGTCAGGTCGATGATGCACCTCTGATGGGGAAACAGCGTCTCAGGTTCCTTGGTCAATGTTTTCTCCGATTCTCGATGATGGCGACGGCCCCCAGTAGGAGCGTGAACAGGATGATTGGGATCGCGCTCATTGCCCGCCGTGAATGGTTTTGCGCGCATGGTTCAGCTGCTCCGTCAATGCGGGTGTCATTGCGGCCAAATGCAGCGAAGCGGTCAGCATGTGCACGATCATGTAGCTGGCCCACGCATTGCAGCAGGCGATCATGCCCTGCTGCCTGAATGGTCGTCATAGTTCCCCCTTGGCTTTGCGCGTGTAGTATTCCTCAGCGGTCAATAGTTCACGTGGGTGGAGGCATTCGACCATTTCGTGCCATGAATAGAATGTACGGCAATGACTCGCTTCTCCGTCGTACCATCCCACGCTTAACGGCTGAACGGGCTGGCCAACCCTATTGAGAACGAGAAGGATTCGACACCAGCCAAAAGAGGTTTTCAGCCAGTATTCACCTGAATCAAACGGCATGTAATAGCCAGCCAGCCCAATCTTCTTAGGCGCGGGACGGGTGGCATAGGCGAAACCGAGGAGCGAGACCACGAGCATAGCTGTCGGGCCTGTCTCGAACCAGTAACGAACTTTACCTTCATTGTCCCGGACTTTCCGCCCTCCCCAACCGGCGCAGACTCCAGAAGTGCCTACCTCAGACTGACACTTGTTTTCCGTAAAGCGGATGAACTGGTACACGTTCGTACTGCCTTTGACGTGAATCAGGTCGCCGGGCTGTAGGTCTTCCCATGCGACGCGAATCTTCTTGCTCACCTGTGGTCCTCCTTGCCGATATCGCTGAATCGTGTGTAAAGCCGGTCGTTCACGACATACGTGTTGTAATCATCCTGTTGGATATACCACCAGCGTTTTTGATGGCCAGCCTTCAAATACTCCTCGCACGTGTGGTCGATAGTGTTGTCGGGGTTGACCTTCTGCCTGAACGACAATTCATCAACCACGTTGCTATCGGCCACGAGACCGGCTATCCGGTCGATACGCTCCGGCGTGAAATCGGGAGTGACCACGTACACGACACGCACCTTCTGACCGTCGAACCATTTGCGGGGCAATGCCAACGCCACGTCATCGGACAAGCTCGTGGGACGCATGTGATACACCACGCGGCTGAACCTGACCTGCTGCATGACTTGAGCCACGTTGCGTCCGCATTGGAAGTAGCTGGTGTGCATCTCGGTTTCCGTGAGCCAGTCTCCGGCCCTGCGTATCGCCTCCCGGTAGAAGGCGACACGTTTCGACGCTTCCGGCTCGCGCATGGGGAACAGGGGGTCTCCGCCGCCGCTGAAGCTCAGGAACCTCATGGGGTGGTGTTCGCTTTCACGGCTGATGGTCCGCAGCGTGGCCTGCATGTCTGTCACCGGCACGTTCAATCCGGTTTTCCTTACGATGCAGTAGGGGCATGTCCAATGACAGCCGAAATTCGTGATAACCGAATAATGTCCGTTCATTGTGTTTCTCCGATCAGTTGTTCCATGTCTTTCACGTTGTCCTGCTTGCGTTTCAACGCATTGCAGCGACGTATCCACTCGCGTTTGCGCTTATAGACGTTTGTTATCTCCACATTGCTCAACAGTTCGTTGCATGAGCAGACAAGCTGGGGGATGTCCGACTCCGAGTCTGTTTGCACGACGGGTTTCTCCCCGCAGGCGGGGCATTCAGGAACCGGCTCGTCAACCACTGCCTTCAACCGTCTGCAACCGGTATTCCACTTCTGAGCACTCTTGTCTTCAAAAACCGAGGAGAACGAAAGGATGCTTTCGACGTGATCGCACCATTCCAAGAGCTGCCACGAGTCTTTTTCCAGACAGTAGTAGCGGTAGTTGCGGGTGACGCACACATGCTTCAGTTTGGGTACGAGTCCGCAGATGGGGCATGGTTCTACTACCGGTGGCTTAGGTTCCGGTTTTTCGACCGGTTCCGGCTCCTCCAAGTGCAGCAGTCGTTTCAGCCAGTTCATACGTTCCTCGATTCCATCGACTCGTTGAACGCCTTCTGGAACGCATAAACCCCGGCTTTAACGGCCTTTTCGACGGAACCGTCGGGCGGCAGCGTCACTGTCACGTGCGCGCGTGGCTGCATGTCGTCGCCTATGCACACGCTGTCCGGTTCCAGTTCGCCCACCATCGGGACTTCCACGGTGAACGTGGCTAGTTGAAGCGCCTTGGAGTACAAGCTCAATTCCACTTCCGTGGTACCAAGATTGATGCTCATTGAGTAATCTCCCTGTGTCCGAGGAACTTGTTGACGAAGAACGTCTGACCTTTGCCCGTGACTTTCGGTGTCTTGTTGATGGTCGTGTGACCGTCCGAGTGAACCACGGTGGTTTCCTTGATCTCGAACAATCCCAATTCCATAGATTTCTGCGTGGGCATGTTGCGAGAGCTGCCGGTTTTCATCAGCCATCCGTTGTCCCTCAGCCACGCGAACAAGCGCGTGCCGCCAATATCCACGCCATTGCCTTTCAGGACTTTCGCCAAGTCGCCCACGAGGATGCTGGTCTTCGAGGTTTCCACAGCGTCAGCGAACAACGCTTTGGGACGCATCCGTTCGACCTGTGCTTGGGCCTTCTCCTTTTCCGCCCGCTCCTGTTTGATTTGTGTGGCAAGTCGGATAAGGAAGTCGGGTTCGGTGACTGCCTTTTCCAAAGTCGATTCGGTCATGTACGCACCATGCCTGCGAATCGATGGCAGCACCTCGTGCGTGACCCAGCGTTTGAACTCGCGGGCTTCGGGCTTGCGGCTGCGTAACACGAGGGAGTACAAGCCGGACTCGGACACGAAAACGGGTGCCTTGCCGCCGTTCTGGGCAATGTCCGTACTACGGATATTGGTGATTTCATCGGCATCGAGGTATTCCCGAATATGGTTGGTGGCCGTACCGAGAATGGTGCATACGTCCGCTCCAAGGAACCACGGGTTGCCGTGTTCATCGGTTAGGACACGCACCTGAATGCCGTTGAAGTCAAATGGTTGAATCTGATTGCTCACTTGTCGTCTCCTTCCTTGGATTGGTTTTGCGAAACCTGCATGATCTCCCACACGTCCGCGTCCTCCGACAGGCCGGACGCGAGACGGTAGAAATCACTGAACCGGTAAAGCGGATTGCTGTACGCATCCTCGCCCTGCTGGGGCAACTGGCCTCGATGTATCCAACTACGCAAAGTGTTGCGGTTCACGCGCATTCCGCACGCCTTGATGATGTCCAACAGTTCGCCACGGGTTCTCACCGCCTCCGATTGGAGGAGACGTTTCACCCGTTCCGCCCTGATGAGGCTACCGGCATACTGAAACCGCATTTCGAGCATTTCGCCGTCTCCGCGTCCGCGTAGCAGGAAAGCTGACCCAAGCACTTGTCGGCCGGGCATGGCCCGTACAATACGGTTTCCCCGTCATCGTCCGTGAGAAAACGACGCAGCTTGCGCGTCAGACTGTGCACCAGTTCCGCGTACACGGGCGTGCTGGAATGCTCCACGAGTTTCGGATGATTGGCGATACGGTAAACCATGTCCGACAGTGGCGTGGACTCGGGCAGATTGATTTTCAGACTGCGCATCCACTCGTACAACGTGCCTTGCAAACCCGGATAACCGTGGTCATCGTCCGCGTACAGCAGATCATGCAGGGCTTCGCGCAACGGTGTGGGCGCGGTGCCGGATTGACCGCCGCCACCGTTCTTGTGCTCGTAGGCGCGGTTGATGCGATACTCGCACAGGTCGGGCAGACTGTGTTCCAACCATCGCAGGTCGCCGGTCAACTGGCTGGCGTGCTTGTCGCACAGGAGATTCAGATTCGGTTCGACGCCATGTCCGATAAGCGGTGACGGCGCGTCGGTGACGATATCCCGCCAGCAACCGTGGTAGCGGCAGAGCCTCGTAGTTTCAGTGGAAAAAGACAATAGTGACCTTGACCTTCGGTTTTTTTGAAGGTCTCGGACATGTCAGCAACTCCCAATTATGCCATCAAACCGGTCATGATTCAGCCGGACGGCGTGTCGCCAGAACCTCGTCCAACGCCACGCCCAAACCCGGATTGAAACCACCACCCTCACGCCTGCGCTTGGGTTTCGCGGGCGGCAAACGCAACGGGTCACGCGCGGCCAACGCCACCTGTCGAGACTCGTCCGAGGAACGGCCCATCATGCGCTGCCGGCGATACAACCACGCCTGATCTTCCACTAGTCCCAGACGTTCGCACTCCCGGCCTATCTGCGCTTCGGACGGTTTCGCACCGTTGCGCAGCTTGCGGACGATGCCGTTGATGTCGCCGGAACCACACCAGCGACCCGTGCTGTTGTCCGCGTAGAAGCGTCGAACGGCCTCACGCGCCTCTACCGCCGTGATATCCGAACGCAGTTCCGAATAAAAAGCGTCAAGCTGAACATCATCCACTGAGCGTTGCCGTGATGCGCGTTAATCAGCGACAACAACGCCGCCGCCTCACCCTTGCTGAGCATTGAGACCTCCCTGCGAGTATCGGGCACGCTCCTCCTCGGTCATGTACTGCCAGGTTTTCGCCATGTTCGCTTCGAGATTCTGCTGGCTGCGGGACTTGACCGGCTGGACTTGCCGGGCCCTTGGGGTCTCCGGTTTGGGTTTCTCCCAGTTGCGTGCGTACAGTTCCCCGCCGATGAACCGGCTGAACGTCTTCACGAACCGTTCCTCGGTGGCCCCGACATACGCTCGGGTTTTGGCTTCAAGAAACTCACGCGGGTCAGCCTCGCCAGCGGCTTTCACGATCTTGGGCCATTCGATTTCCAACTGCATTCGAGCCTGAGAGGTCTTCCCGTCGAACCTGTTCGTCGGGTAAATACGCTCAAGACTGTCGAGCAGTCCATCGAAGTCAGGCTTTGAGGGGGTAGGGGGAGTTGAATTATCTTTAGATAATTCATTCTGGTGTTCTGGTGTTTGTCCCGATGTCACAGCGATGTCACGCTGTGACATGCTTGTGACAGTGGCGTGACCACGTGACTTGCTCTTGCGTTCCTTCGCGTCGGCGCGGGCGTGCAATACCTGCTCCTTGGTGCGATTATGCTTGGTGTAATCATGGATTAGCCAGCCTTCATCGACCTCCTCGAACATGCCTTCGTCCACGAGCGCCCGCACCTGTTCCGGTGTGGCTCCGATGTTCGACAGCAAGGCGCGTCGTGATATGAAGCCGTCCGTGAGCCTGTCGCCGCACAACGAGAGGGCCATGCAGAATATGCCAACGGAATCGGCGTGTCCCATGCGCACGAGGTCACGTATCTTGTCGTTGTCGTAGAAGCCGTTGACGAGCTGCACGTATCCGCGCCTTGCCATCGGTCAATCTCCTTTCCGGGCTGGTTCGCGTCCTAGTCGAGGGAGAGCGGGAAGAACGGTTACGGCTTGTCGAGCTTGTACCCGCAGTAGGGGCATGTCACGTAATATGTGCCCACCGTCTCGCCGCAGTGAGCGCATTTCCACGTATCCGATGCTCATGATTTCTCCTTGACTGGTTTGCAGTTGTGTGGCGCTTGTGAGATTCTGCTGGTCTGGCATGCGTATGATCGGCTGCCGTCGCGGAGGATGATGGTGTCCGCCGTTTCTTCAGCCCAGCCGAGATAGGCAACGAGGGCGAAGAACAGTACGGAGAACAGTACGGCGGCGGCGATGGCGAGTGTTGCGGCCTTGCCAATGCAACTCATTCGTTTACCGCCTTCCGCGCCAGTGCGAGTAGTTCCTTGGCTTGTCGGATATATTCCTCATGGAAGCCGGGAATCTCACCGGCATAATTCCATGCGTCATCCTCGTCTTTCGCCGCGTAGCTATCGACGCCATCCCATTTGCAGCTGTTCCAGCAGAGCCGTTTCGCCACGGCCTCAATCTCTGCATTCGTGGGTGGTGCGTTGCGGCCACGCAGGTATGCTTCCTGCAGATCGTCCGTGTCGCAGTAAAACTGTTCCTTGACATGCGTTCCTTCCCAGTAGCGGGTCGGATACGCCTTCTCAGCTTCATCATCCGCGATGCTCATTCCCACATCTCCGTTTCGTCGTTCCTGTAGTTCTTGCCTTTGCTTCTGTTTATCCCGCCCCATACGCCTTGCAACGGGTAGCCGTTTATCCGTGCATGTTCCGCCGCGTGGCGGGGAAGAACAAGTCAGGGTCCATGTCCCGGCAAGCGGCCTTGTCACGCCAGTCGCCCATCTCCGGCCTCACCTCACATCGGGGCTTATCGCGTCGTCCCTGTATTGGGTAGCCACGCCCGCGCAGCCGGGACAATAGCGGAAATCCGGTTTGATTCGGTTGCCCTCGATGGTGAACCAGTCACGGCTCATGGACTGGCCGCATCGGGAACAGTCGAAGCTGCTGTCCGGGTCGATGAGGCTCGGCCCGTTCACGTCATCCGGGTTCTCGTTGGTCATGTCCGGGCGGAAGACGACTCGCTGATGGATCATAAGCGTGGACATGTCGGTCAACGGCGCGGTCTGCTCATGGTTCTTGAGTTTCGTCCGGTACTCGTAGACCTGTTGGCGTGACACTCCGGCGCGCTCCGCGATCTGCTTCGGCGTCAACTCATCCTCAGAGATAAGCTCAGCAGCGTGCCCAACGTCTCGGCGGAGAGCTTACGATATCGGCGGGTCCCGCTCATCGTCTACCTCTCTCCACCAGTTGTGACAGCATGGCGGTGGTATCAGTCCTGCTCATTTCGTGTCCTTCCAATGTTTTTCACGCCAGTCGGCTACAGCCTTGCGGTCTTCGTCTGTTAATCCCTCATGGCACTTGAACATGACAAGGCTGAGCGCGAACTCGTAGCCTTCGCTCCACTTGTCAGGCACGCCATGCACATGGTTCTCGTCGAAGAGGTAACGGCAGTAATCATGCAGTTCGTCAATCGTCATTTCGCGTCCTCGCTTTGCTTGGTGGTTTCGGTTTCAGGTTCCTCCCATGGGACTGCCAGCTTCACGTGGCTGTTCATGATCGCGATGCGAGCCGGATCTTTAAACCACGTAATGCCTTCGACATAATCCACGTATCCGCAAGCAAGCCCATAAATCCCGTCACAGCGTTCCGCCCATCCGCTTTTCAGGTAGTATGTTTCGTTCGTATCAAGTTCCACGCGCAGACCCATGTCATGAGGGAGGAGTTCTAACACACCGCTCATTTCGTGTCCTCGCTTGTGAGAATCGCTAGTATGGTGTCCTCGCATTCCGGTTTTGGCAGTGGTTGCGGTGTGCTCATATCCTCGTAGTACTTGTTTAGAGCGTGCAAGCTTGTTTGCGTGTCTGGGTTGTCGGAATCGTAAAATACGGTCAGCCAGTCATACTGTGAGTTTTGCACGTATTGCAAGTGCAGTGGACAGAAGAATCGCGGCTCATTATCATTTGTGAACAGGCACAACCAGTCTTCGTCGTCGGTAATGTCCATGATTGCGTTTTCCTCGCTCGTTGCCCAGAAGTCGTACTGCATGCAACAGCCCGGGTAGTCACATTTTGCCAAGTAGGTTGTTCTCACTCTCATGCTCATTTCCTGTCCCTTTCCCAAATATTCTCAACCATCCCGCACCACTTATCCCATGCTTCCTCTCTCGTATCGGCATAAGGGGCTTCCAAGTGGGTGCAGAAAAACATGTAGCGGCCTCTCCATTCGAATATGAGCGGGACACATCCGTAGAGGGGGCAGCAGTGCCGAATCTTCGATGCTAGATTGAACATGTTCGTCTCCTTAAATCTCGTATGAAGTTGTGGCGGCTTCGCCAGTCCGAGGGCGTGCCGCTCGTCGCCGTGAGCAGCACGCCGTCATCGAATATCTTCCAGTGGCCGCTGCCGGCGCGTACCACCGTGTAGCCGTGCGAGGCTATCCAATGCATGAGTTTGCGGTCATCTCCACGCGCGGTCATGCTTTGAGCCTCATCTTCAACGCGAGACCGTTTTCATGCACGCCACCGTTGTCGAAGCCCATGAAACCGTTGAATAGTTCGTATTCGAGCAATACGGTGTCCACGCGGAACTCGTCGTACTGATGGTTTTTGATGCGTTCCATGACAAGCCTCATCGATGCGACGATATCCCTGCGGTCGGCCTGTATGGGAATGAGATACGGCCAAAGATTCCATTCGCCCGGATGATCGTTCAGCCAACGGGCGAAATCAACGAGTTTCCTATCTTCCATCATTTCCCCTTAGGAGCGTTCCCTCACGATATAGTCCGGGTGTTCCCGGCAATAGTCGTATATCAGTTTCAACCATGCGATGGCGCTGTCCACGCTGCCCCAATAGTTCGGCGGATTGTATTTGCCGCGCAAAACATACAATGGTTCCAAGTAGATGTCTTTCAACGCCTTGTCGATACGGGCTGCGGCCTCCCCGGCCGTCAACCCGTCCAGGTCATGCTTAGGATTGACCTTGTAATCGGTGAAAAACGCGGATAGATTATACGTGTAGTTGAAATAATGGCCATGAGCGGTCCGCACATGCTCGCCGTCCCGTTCGCATACGTCAAACCATTCCGGTTCCGGCAAGTCCTTGTCCACTATGAACAGGTCGTAGCTCATTCTTCGTCTCCTTCGATGATTCCATGTCCTGCTATCAATGCGAGGGTCTTTAAGTCGGTGAGCACGGGCTGGTTGTCCATGCTTGACAACGTGTTCAAGCCGAGACCCTTCTGTTTGAACACGACGAACCAGTAAGGTGCGTCAGCGTTACCCGCCTCGGTACGGCCCTCCTGCATCCACTCCTTAAGTCTCCCCGTATAGGTGCTGTAGTTTTTACACTCCAATACGACCGGCTGGCCGTGGATACGCAGACCGGTGATATCGCCCTGGTCTTTCGTCCCATGCAACACTTCACGGTGTATCGTCTGCTCGCTGTCACCCAACCGGGCGCGCAAATAGTTGACCACCTTGGATTCAAGCAGTGTGCCTTTGGCTTTCTGTCGGCTCATTCGTCCATCCACCATTCAGTCGGGTCATCGTGAAACTGGCAGTCCACGCAGTCCCCGAATACGTTCAAGATTCCTCCGCAGTACGGGCAATGCTCATACTGGACGGGCAGATAACTCGGTCTCATAATCAGAACTCCGGGTTGTCTCGTAGTCGTTTTTGCACGTCCCCGCGCATCTGCTCGATCACATCGACCCGAAGTCCGGTAGCCAAGCGAATCTCCTCTGCCGGACGGTTCGAGTCTTCAATGAGCAGTTGCCATGCTTTACTTTTCGCTTTGCTCAACATGAGCCCCCTTCTCCAAATTAGAGCTGATACGCACCCGATAGTCGGTGATGCTCCAAGTCAGATGGTTCAACTGCCAGACGGTGAGTCCAAGAAAAAACAGCAGACAAAACGCTTGAACAATGACCATCATCGTATTCTTTGACGTGATGCCCACCGCGAGGGAGAACGAGCAAAACATGTCCCACCCCAAATACCAGTACACGGACCATAATCCGGGTTTGCTGCCGTCACGTCGTTCGTAAACCGTGACCATATCCTTGTCACTCATTTCGATTCCTTCTTCTGCTCCTGTTCACGCCACCCCATACGCCTTGCAATGGGTAGCCGCTGATTCTGTCGTGTTGCGCCGCGTACCGTGCGCATTCGCATATCGCCGGACATTGGGCGCAGGCCTTGAGCGCCAATCGTTCCTCGCTGGACGTGGTTGGGAAGAACAAGTCAGGGTCCATGTCACGGCACGCGGCCTTGTCACGCCAGCCGCTCAATTCAATTCCTTCTTCGCGTTTTGAGACTACTTACGCTCATGATTCCTCCTTGAGCGTGGTGACATATGCGATGGCCTTGCGTTCACGTTTCGCGTACTTCTCGCATTTGCGCTTGAGACGTTTGAGGCTCATGGCGTACAGGAAGTCTCTGAAGTTGCCGTCTTCGCAGATTTTGGCTTGATAACGGCCGCAGGTGCCTTCCGCGCTGATATGCGCGACCAAATGGTCTGTAAGCTGAATCTCGTTCATGCGTTTTCCTTTCGATATGGGTTTGGCGTGTATTCGGGCGGTTCCTCGCCGGGCATGGGGTTCATGTTCTTGAGGCTTGGATATATCCGTTCTCCCATGCCTGTTCGGCTATCTGCCGGTCGTGTTCGTCTATGGCGGGTTTGAAAGCCGCCAGCAACAGGTCTTCGCTGTACAACTCGCCTTGTTCCCAGACGGAATCGCAAGCCATGCGCAGCAGTTCCCTGAAATCCTCGGGAATATAGTCTGGATGAATTGTTTCGTCGTGTCCGCTCATTGTCCGCCTCCCATTTCCTTCTCTCGCGCCATGATCTCCACGTCGTCGGCGAGCATCCTCAGCACGCCGGCGAGCGTGCCATACGATTCGGCGGTCGGATACACCGTCTTGCTGACATACACGTCCCACCTGTCGGAACCTTGATGATTGTCGGCCTTGAGGATAATGAGCGGGTCGGCGTCGATGAAACGACCGTCCTTCATGCCCCGCACTTTGAGCATCAGACGTATCGAATCCGCCTGCTCGCTCGTGTTACCCAAAATATCCAGAGTGCTCATCGTCCACCTCGCAGTTCCTTCTCCTCGTTCGCGATTGATTGGAGGATGTCCTCCAGGTCGCCGAGCTCGTTCCGGCTCAACCGGATGCGGCGGATGCTGTCGCCATCATGAGTGGCCAGCACCCATGAGCGGGTGCCGTTTCGGCCGTCTCCGGGAATCCAGCTCAGGGTCACATGCCCGCAGGAGGCACCTGTGACCATGCCGCACCGTCGTTCGATCTCCACGTCCGTCCCCCTCGTCGCCTTCATCGTCCGTCTCCGTGAAATCGTTGAGCGATGGGCTGGAACAGCTCATATCCCTTCTGGGCCCACATCTCCAGTGTTTTGAGGATCACGAGAATCGACAGTGAGTCGAGCCCGTCATCAGCCAGTTTGGGAATGTTGTTGTACTCTGTGTCCAGTTCCATACGCCCGTTCCGGCCGCTGGTGAATGTGAATCCCAGCATGTCCACGGGCGTTCCGGTTTCCTCCGGTGTGATGGTCAACCGGACCTTGAACTTCTTGCCCAACGGCATCGCCTTGTCTCTCATCGTCTGCCTCCCAGACTCTCGCGAATCCGCTCCACATCAGCATTCATCGTCTGCCTCCGTGATTTCCTCGCTGACTGGTAGGGTGCGATAGATTTTTGTGATTCGCCACGTGCCCGGCGTCTCGTGGATATGCTTCACAGCGGCCTCATAGGAATTGAAAGTGACGGTCGGATACAGCATCTCGATAGCCGAATCGACCAGATATTCTTCCTTGGTCTCCAACTTCATCGTCCGTCTTCCTGACTCATGTAGGTCAACGTGAAGCATTTATCACCGTTGCATATGCGGTTCCAAGCGGCGATATTGTATTGCAACTGATACGGGGCGGGCTTCCGTGAACAACCTCCCTCGAAGCCGAGCCCGCAGACAGTGCAGCGGAACATCACGATAAAGAACGTGTATTCAGGCAACCCCTGCACGCCGTCCCGCTCCCATTTCGCCTTGACCTTGCCCCCACAACGAGGACACGGCTAATCCTGTGGAACCTCACCAGACTCACCTCCCTCAAGAGGCGCGTTCAAATCCACCTGTTCGATACGCGCACGCTCCTGTAAGATGTTCGCGTATGTCCCCATCGCGTACAATTGGCTTTCAAGGAGCTGGAAGGAGCACGCGGGCGTGAAGTCCAACGTGCCCTCCGCGTAGCCCTCAAGCATGTGCGCCAGCTTGCTGATACGCTCCTGCAATTCTCGATGTTCGCGGATCATCCGCTGCTTGTAATCACTCATTGGTTGTCTCCTTCGGTTTGGTTTTGTAATATCTTTCTCTTGGAGGTCATCAGCCTCCTCGATACGCTCGTAGTTGGGGTCATCCAACAATTCGACGGTATCGACGTAACTGGGAATGATGGGCTGCGTATCAGATGATTCAGCCGAGAACACGTGTAAATATGTTCGATGCGCGTCGAGTTGCATCGAAAGGCTACATATACCGTCCGTGTCTCTGGAACGCCGCACGAGCTTCCCTATGAATACGTCTCCGTTCTCCATTGTCACCTTGACTCGCTTATCGAGATTCTGAATCTCCATAAGGGTCTTACCTGCCCAGAATGGTTTCTCACTCATTGATAGCCTCCTTGGCTAGTTGTCGTTTACGTTTCCGCTTCGCCTCATACTGGGCGTATTTCTCGGGATGCTCCGACCTCCAACGGCGATGGTATTCAGCATCTCACGCTGATGGGCGGCGGCATACTTACGAGCCGAAGCCCGAGCCTGAGCCAAATGCTCCGACCGGTACCGGCGTGCATACTCATTACGTTTCTCACGATTACGAGCGTTCCGCCGATTCGCCAGATCACGCAGATGCTGCGCATACTCGGGGTCGGTTCGACGCCGTTCCCTGACACGACAGTTCCGGTACATGCCATCCTTGCCGACCCGGCACATGCCACCGCACCAATCGCATTTCGGATGACGTTCAGTTATCAGCCGGACAGTTCGCCGCCGTTCCGGCAATAGTCGATGAACTCCTCATCGGTCATGTCATCAACGTTCACAGCCACACCTCCCCATTAGTGAACCTGCGGAACAACACAGGGTCGAGCTTGTACAACGCCCGCCGAAACTGCGGGTCACGGCAGAGCAGGATGAACAACAGGCTTACTGCTTCGGCGGTTCGCATCGCGTCCAACCTCCCTTATCGTCCAGAAGCACCCAACCATGTTGGGCGGTGAGAATCGGCACCAGTTCGGGGTGATCGTTGAAACCGCTCACGATGTACCCCAAGCTCATGGCCTCACGCGGATGGGCGTGAATCCACCCATGACATCCCGTATCGCCACTCCCACACGCCAAGATGAGGTTCGACGCCTCATGCAGTCCCGGCCACTTGTGTGACCGGAGTCTGCGATGATGCCGGCTGAAACCGCTCCAATGGAATGGTTTGCCGCAGCGGACGCACCGGTATTGGTCGCGTGCGTCCACCAAATCCTTGACGTGTTGGGACGGGTTAGATCTGCCCATTTCCGTATTCGTCCTGGGGTTGGCTCCACGGGTCCGTAGGCTGCTGATACTGCTGTTGCGGCTGCTGGAATCCCTGTTGCGGCTGCTGGAATCCTTGCTGATACTGCTGCTGCGACTGTTGGAAACCAGACTGCTGGGCCTTGGGTTTCGCGCTCAACACCGCAATGGTGCGGGCCGCGACATCCCAATTCTCATACCGTTTCCCATCCTTTTCCGACACTCTTTTGGACAAGCTGCCGTTCACAAGAACCTTCACGCTCATGTTCGGCTGGGACTTCAACTGGCGAACCTGATTCAAAGCATCCTTCGCCTGATTCGACAAGGGACGCACACCATAGAACTGAGGCTCCTTGTCAACCCACTGGTTCGTGTTCTTATCCGTGTAACCCGGATGGACGCTGACGTTGAGAATACTGGAATCCTGAAAATCCTTGATCTCTCCCGCATATCCGGTAAACTCGATGCTTGGTTCTCCGGCCATTACGCATTCCTCCTGTAATTGTTCGTCTTGTGTTTCTCCATGGCCCGCCTGTTGCAGACCAGCATGTGTGATTGGGCTCCGGCGCAATCAACGGCACCGCATGTGGGGCATTGGGGGAGCGTGATCTTGTCCCCGTGAGCCCACAGGCATCTGGCGCACTTGCAGCCCGGCCTCGGGGTGAAAGTCACTCGAAGCTCGCCTCCACCTTCGTGAACGGGAAACGATCATCCCGGACACTGGTCTTGAAGAACTGGCTGCGGGATTGGGACTGGCATGGGAAGGCGGGGGCGATGGTGCCATCATGGGAGAGCACCGGCATCCAACGTTTGCCGTCATGCTTCCACACCGATTCGGTGCGAGCCTTGTAGAAGCCCGGCTCCTTCGGAAGGTCATCCATCGTGTACGGTCCGCGGTACGCATATTGGAAAAAGTAGTCATCCACCCACCACCCGTCCGGAAAGCCGAGCTCCCCGATACTCAGGCACAGGGTCTGTCCGCCCATACGGTCAGAATCCGTCTTCTTCACCGTGTACTCGTTGCCGCTCTTCACCACCACTTTGTCGCCGGGGCGAACCTTCGTGATATCGGTGATACGCTCACGGAAAGCATCATCCACCAGTTCGATGGACTTGATACCGGAGTAAGGGACGAAAGTCGAGGATGAACGAATGGCGGGAGAAAGAGAGACGCAATGAGCAACGTTTCCCACCATGTCGAGCGTACTGGTCATCGTGTCGCCGTTATTCCACGTTATCTTGACACGCAGCCCTTCCAGCTCCCCGCAGGTCTTGCCTTTCCAGAACGGTTTCTTGTCATCATCTTCAGCCTGCTTGACGGATTCCGTCTCGGGCTTCGACTCGTACACATGCACGTTCCGAGCGAAACCGGTACTGTACCCATCGCCAAAATCCAAGAAAACCACGAGATTGCCTTCATCCTCGGTCTCGATGTACAGTGGCGGCTTATGGCCCATACTCATGATGAGACCGTCCACCATGCTTTCCGAGTTCTTCATCTCATGCAGTTCGCCCGCATAATGCCCGTCCGCATCATCAAACTCAACCCACATGCCCGGCTTCACGTCGTTCAAACCAATCTCACTGCTCACTGGGAGCCTCCTTAACCTTGTCGTTATGCTGTCGATAAGCGTCGATGAACCGTTGCGCCTGATATTCGGTCAACGTGCCATAAGCGACCCGCGTTTGCAGGACGTTGCCGATGAAACCGTTCTCCTGACCCACCGGAATCTTGCAGTCTTCAAGAATCCGGTCGATCTGTGTTTTCTGCTCGTCGGTCATACCCTTGACAGAACGCTTTTTGTAGCCGCTCGTCTCACCGTCATCATCCGTGGTCGCCAGTCCGAACGCGCCGCAAGTGCTGTATCGTCGCGCATACGTCAATGCGGAACCGAGGGCCTGCATGACGCTCATGCCACGCGAATCACCCACCTCGACCGGGATAAGACAATTACTGGCAATCCACTTGTCCGTGCCCTTCTTCCTGACGGCCGTATCCACATACAGGCGTCCGTCAACCAACTGGGTCGGCCATTGCAGGTCGAACCCCTGCTCGTCCACATAGTTCACGACCTGAGCCAGGGTCGCATACGTGCCACGACCGCCCCGAGCGTCCTTCTTAATTACCGCCATGATTCAATCTCCTCCTCTTCCTCCAACAGCTTCCAGTCGGGGAACACGACATCCTTCGGGTATTTAGGCAACCCGTAGGCCCTCATGGCCTCCAACGGGTCCTCCGTGTTGTCACGGAACCATCTGATGCCCTGCAAGGCGTGGTTTATCTTCGGTTCCGCCAGTTCGGTGATGATGGGCGAATCCTCCTGAATCTCGTAGCGCATCCAGTCGAACGGCGGGTTCTTCTCCTGCACGACGAACTCGAAACCCAACGGCCCCTTATATTCGGGCATCGTCAACCGGTAGAGACGCATGTAGAACGCGGCCTGAATGTGATACCCGTACTGCCAGCAGGAACGCTCGAACTCGTCCGGCGACTTCACCGTGGTCTTGTAATCACGGATACGCAGCACACCATCCGGGTCGGGAGTGGACGGCAACCAGTCCGCCTTGCCCTTAATCAACAATCCGGTATCAGGGTCGGCGGCGATCATCGCCACCTCCGGCTGACCATCCAGCTTCGTGAAGAAATCTCCAACCATGTCCCGCATGGCCTCGACCTTCTCCACATCATCGGGGGAAAGCCATACGATATCCTCGCCCTCATGCAGTTTCAATGTCTCCGCATACCTGGCTTTGCCTTCCTTGGTGCGTAGGTTCGGTTTCACCAGCACCTCGGGGCCACTGCCCAATATGAGACTGTGAGCCGCCTTCCCGAACTCGAACTGGGGGGAGGACGAATGCTCGCCGGTCAGATACTGCGAATACGCCAACGGGCTGACCAGATACTTCTTCAACGCGGTCTGGTCCACCGCGTCAAACGCGAAGTAATCGTCATCGGTCATCTGCTCGACGGTCATTGCCCCTCCTTTCTTGCTTTGAGTACTTCCTTGCCTAAAACCTTGATGGTGTCGGCCACCAAGTCGAGAAAATCGTCAACGTCCTCCACGTCGTAGACCTCTCCGTAAAGCAGGGAACGATACGTGCGGAACTTTCTATGCCGGACATCATTCGGGGTCAACATGAGAACCCCTCGACTGCATGGACAATTGTTCCTCGCGTTCCATCAGGTGACTGTGACGCCAAGTACGCGACTTACCCTGCTTGTGAGAGGCCTCCGCATAATCGGCCACATGGTCACGGCCAACGTCTCCCACGACCTTCGAGGCCTCGTTCCAATCCGAGTACACGCGATCGTTCACGGCCACATACTTGTCAGCGAGATAACGGACGCAATCACCGAGATAACGGATGGCTTTGGCGATGGAGTTGAAATCAGATGCCATCAGTCGGCGTCCTCCGTCTGAATCTGAGCCCACGTCTCCTCCATGAGAGGCCGGTCGATCTCGTAGTAGATGTAGGTCTTCCCGTGCTTGGGCGGGTAGGCGCCGAACTTCATCTTGTAGTTCTCGGCCAAACGGGAACCGAAGTGCAACGCGCTTTTCCTCATCGGCTCGAATCCTTTCGAACGGAGGAAGTCGCTGATGATGAGTCGCGGGGAGCCCGGTGTCTGTGGCGCGGGCTGCTGGTTCGGCGTATATGAGTCGAGTATCTGCCTCGCGCGGTGTTCGAGCTCGCCCTGCGGCAATAGTCCACGGGCCTCGTTGAGCAGTCTCATCTGGTCTGATGGTGTGAGTTCCATGATTGTTTCCCTTCACTGGGCTTGATTGTTTGGTTGTCCTTCTGCGCCGGTGCTGACACGTCCGAAAACCCTTGTATTGGTTTTCCGACGCAGGACGCGAAGGGGTTAAATTTTCTGAACGCCAAGCCGGGAGTCGAACCCGGTGCACCTTGGAGAAGTCCATGACCATTGGAAGGCTTCGTAGGTGCGGCACCATGCGCTTGGCTGCCACCGGACGAGGAAGTAAAGGAATAAAGAACCCCGCCCGGAAGAATCATTTGGGTTGGATGAGGGTGTTGGAGCCCTCGGGTGTGACGATCAGCTGGTCGGCGTTCTTCAAAGCGTCGATGTAATGCTGCCGGAGCACGTTGTCGGTCAGGGAATCGTTCAGCACCTTGTTCGCGTCGGCCTCGCCCTGCGCCTTGATGCGCTTCGTCTCGGCCTCGACCTTCGCGGTCTCCTGCTCGTTCTTCGCCTTCTGCTTGGCGACCTCGGCGGCTTGGGCTTGCGCGTAGCTGTCGGTAATGGACTTCGGGTAGCGGATGTCTTGCACGGACACCTGTTCGACGGTCAGGCCGATGCTCTTCCATTTCGAGGTGAGCGCGTCCTGCACGGCCTTCGTGTACTTGCCACGGTCGGTGAGCATCGTGATCGTGTCGAACTTGCCGGAGGTTTCACGGGCCACGCTGCGCAGGTCGTTGCCGATGTAGTTCTGCGTGAACGTGGTCTGCTTGCCGTATTCCGAGTAGAGCATTTCGGCGGCGGACGGTTCGAGCGAATAGTTGACCTGAATGTCGATGTTCGCGCTGGCACCGCTACGGTCGTTGACCGTGATCTCCTTGCCTTCCGCGCTGCCGCCGTCGTACTTGTAGTCGGTGTCCTTGAAGAAGTTGATGAGGTTGTTGCGCGTATCGTATTTGATGACCGACTGCCACGGCGCCTTCGCATGGAAGCCCGCGTTCTCCGCATGACCGGCGACGGAGCCGCCCATGTTGCGGATGACGGCCACCTCGCCTACGTCCAGCGAGTATAGGCATGCCGGAATCATCAACAGTGCGGCGACGATGATGGGAATGAAGCCGAAACCGGCTCCGTCGCCACCGTTGGCGAGTGCGACGGCTATCATGCCGACTCCGATGAGCAGGAGTATTACGGCGAGTATGAACCAGATCATTTTTGTGTTCCTTTCGACAATGCGAACGAGAGCATGACGGGCGAACAGCACATGAAGCCTGCGAGAATGCTCCACGGGCCCGCATAGGGTTGCAGTGAGAGAATCAGGAACCCGGTCGCCGCCAACGTCAGACAAGTGATTGTCTTCGTGTTCTCATGCCGGTGCCGGCGTTCATCAGGTGAATGCTGCCAGCCGGAGCAGTGAGCCCCATACGTTTTCCTGTTCATGACATGTCCTTTCCGCGTGGCCGGGCTCGGATTCGAACCGAGAACGTCCTTGCCGTCACCGTGTTGCAATGTTGACCAACCGTGAGAGATGTATGACGAGTCCTATGGCGTGGTGACGATGGTGCGTGTCCAGATACCCCGAAGGGTTCCGGCCGATGGTTGCCGCAGCAGATCGCAGTATGGTATTTATTTGCCTGTAGTCGATAGGTGGATAAAAAACGACCCACTGCGGCAAGACTTGTTAATTTCTTGACAGCACATCCGTGCAGGAGCGAAGCCTTCTCAGGTAGTCCACTCTGCGGGCGGCTTCTCTCAGCCAGTCTTTCTTGACTTCTATCGGGTTGAGGGAGGGGCTTGAAATACTCACGCAATCGCATCCGCAGTCGTAGACCATTCCTTTGCCGACGATCTCTACAAGCGTCGGACGCTTATTGCAGATGGGGCATTCGGGAAGAGGTGCGTCCAGTGTTTTCTCAGACCGGTCCGCCAACTCATTCCAATGGTCGGCAGCGTCGGCCTTATTACAGTAATTGACGCTCAATCCGGAAGGACGCTTGGGATAATCGCAGTCGATGCACCGGCAATTCCAGAACCCGGTGCTGGCACCGCTTCCGAGCATTGAGCATCCGGCGCAGTAGACCGATGGGGTCTTGCCGCAGATGGGGCATGGCTTGATCTCCGGTACGGGTGGCTCTTCATACAGGTTTTCCGGCTCTTTCGAAGTGTTCATAATGTCTCGATTCATTGAGAGGAGGTGAATATGGCTTTCGTCAAGTTCAATAAGGACTTCGATGACCGGTTGAAACAGATGGCCGTTCGTGCTGTGAAGGAGCAGAACGGCAATCGCTGCTATTACTGTGGTGCCGAAGTCGAGGACATGTCCGGTGTAGGCGAATCACAGTTGCCGGTCTGCCTGGATTGCGTGGCCAAGGGACTACCTGTTTCCTCCGGCCAGTAACTGTCCACGAGGGCGATGAAGTCCTTGGCGAAGCTCCTGAGCTTGCGCATGTCCGGTACGATCTCTACTCCTACCTTTCCGCTGTAAATCTCAGGGGCTTCCATGTTTTCTGTACTCATGCTGTTACCTCCAAGTCAGGCGTCCCAGTGCCGAAGAACTTCTCATGCATGTCCACTGGGATGGTGAGCAGTTCCTCGAAACTGACTCCGAGCGCTTCGCAGATCATGTCCAATTCATCGACTTTGAAGGCCGGCTGGCCGGCGAGTCGGCGGGATAGTTTGCTTACATCCCATCCGAGTTTCGCTGCAAGCCATCGGAGGCTTTTCTGTGCGATGAAGAGTCGGTATCGAATACCGGCTGTTGTTAGTTTCTGTGTGCTGCTCATGTCTATTAACTTAGCATATGCCAAGTTTCTGTCAAGACTAGACACGCCGTATCGCATATGCTAAGATTTAAGTATGGCTAATCCAAATGATTTCCGCGAAATGTCTGCGTTCGCCTTGGCATTTGCGACGGAGTATAAAAAGTACATGAAGGCGCACAAGGTAAAGCAGCGTCAGATTGCTGAATACCTCGGTTTCACCGAAGCGTATGTCAGCGAAAGGGTCAACGGCAAAAGGGCCATCGACACCAACGACGTAGATGCTCTTGCCGCATTGTCGGGCACCACCGGCCGTTCGCTGATGATCGAACTGGCTCGCCTCACCAAGGAAACATTGCGCCAGCCGGTATCCGAGACAGCCTCGGTGGCGTCCCAGCTCGAAAAGGTCATAGGCAAGAAGATACAGGTGGAGAAGGCCGCTTATCGGGATGAGAACAAGCAGGCGGAGTCCGGGCGTGAAAACATGGACTGACCTCACCATTGAGGCCCGACACATGGGAGTCCTCATAGAGGATAAGGAGTTCGACGGGACGCAGTGCGGGGAATACGATCCCGATACCCGCACCGCGTACATCGACCCCACCATGAGCATGGAACAACGGGTATGCACGTTGCAGCATGAGCTTATCCACGCAAAACACTTCGATGACGGGCTCGGATTACTGAGCCGGGAGAAAGAAGAACGCCTCACCCGCAAGGAGACCGCGTTCTCTCTGATTAATCCCATCGAATACATGCGCGCGGAAGACCTGTACGGGGGAGAACCCTACGCGATGGCGCAGGAACTGGGCATCACCGTCGGCGTCCTGTTGGACTACCAGCGATGGCTGCATGACAATCTTGCCGCACGGGCCGCATGATTATGCACCTTATCCGTGTTTCTTGCAATCAGGGAACACGGTTCGTGGATACAATTAGCTCACCAACCCCAATGGAGAGAAGAGACAAAAAATGAGTGAACCAGAACAACCACCCGTACCGGACCCATCGCACAAGACTGAAAGCAAGGGTACCGTCACCCTGAAATGGTGGCAGCTTCTGGTTGCGGCGATTGTCGTGGTGGCGCTGTCGGTAGGAGTTGCCGTTGCCGTGAACACAGCAATCCGCAATAATACTGATGAAGCCGCCTCGTCCAAGGACTACAAGAAACCGGAAAAGGCAAAACCTCAGCAAACGGAGAAGCCCAAGACAAGCAGCCGAGGCAACCTCATCAAACGAATAGGCGACACTGCCAGCATCTATAAGAGTCAGGCAGACAAAACCCTACTCGCTTCATGGACCTTGACACTCCCCACGCTGAAGCCGGGGGATTCTTGTTTCATCGACCGGTTGCCTTCGAGTCCGTGAAGGGCTTACAGGGTCTCCGCAAGCGTTTGGTTCGGACGTGTCCCGCCCTACCTTTTGTTCAGTTATGTGTTATGCGGTTGGTTCGAGTTGGTTGAGGATCCTCAAGCCTTCGCCGCGCAGATTAAGGGCCGCGTTGATGTCCCGGTCGTGGAACACGCCGCATTGCGGGCATGTCCATTCGCGCACATCGAGGTTCTTGACCTCCGGGTTGAGGTATCCGCAGTCGTGGCAGAGCTGGCTGGACGGATAGAACCTGTCCACGTGGACCACCTTGCGACCGTACCAGTCGGCCTTGTAGTCGAGCATGCGCGTGAACTCGCCCCATGCCGCGTCGCTGATGTGCTTGGCAAGCTTGTGGTTCCTGACCATGTTCTTCGGCATGAGGGTTTCCATACAGATGACCGGATGCCTGCGGACGAGCATGGTGGACAGTTTGTCCAGCGTGTCGCGCCGCTGGCGCGCCACCTTCTGCTCGAGTTTGGCGACTTTGATGCGCTGTTTTTCACGGTTGGCACCGCCCTTTGGTTTTCGAGACAGTTTCCGTTTTGCGCGTCGCAGTCGTTTCTCGCTCTGCTTGAGATACCGGTGGTTGGGATGTTTCACCTCCTCCGATGTGATGCAGTAGTCCTTCAATCCGAGGTCGATGCCAATCGACTCTCCGGGAGCTGGTTCCATATGCCGGCATACGCCGGCGCATTTGATAGTCACGTAGTATTCACCGGCGGGATTACGGCTGACGGTCGCGAATTTGACTACGCCGGTCACGGGGCGACTGACCTTGGCTTTGACCATGCCGAGTTTGGGCAGGCGCACGTGTTTGTCGTCCACCACATACACGGTGTGGCCGACGTTTTTAGTCGTGTATGACTGGTGTCTGTCGTGCTTGCCTTTGAACCTCGGATAGCCGGCGGTTCCTTTGTATCCTCCTTTCTTCTTCGATGCGATGCGCCGGTAGAAGTTGTCGTACGCGCGGTCGAGATGCTGGAGGACGGCCTGCAGGCTGACGGAGTCCACCTCTCTGAGCCACGGGTTTGCGGCCTTGAGTTTTGGCAAATCCTTCATCTGCCTGAACGCGCGCGAGCTTCTGCCGGTCTCCGCGTATTCAATCTGACGCTTGTTGAGGAAATGGTTCCACACCCAACGTGTGCAGCCGAACGTGCGTTCGATCAGCTGCCGCTGCCTCTGGTTCGGGTAGATGCGGAACCGGTATCCCATGTCCACCATGAGCGGGAACCTCCTTTCCTTACACGTGCTTCTGGTTCTCTATGTACTGTTTGACGGTCTTCAACGGGGCGCCGCCCACCGTGGACACGAAGTACGAGTTCGTCCACAGCGTGGGCAGCCGGCTTTTCAGCCACGGGTATTCGCCACGCAATAATCGGGATGACCTGCCTTTGATCAGGCGCACCGCCCGGTGTATCCCGTACTGGGGGTCTACCTCGACGAGCAGATGCACGTGGTCGGGCATGACCTCCATCTCGATCAGGTCCGCGTGTATCTCGGCGCATACCTCGCGGATGATGTCCTTCAACCGTTCATCAACCCCGTTCACAAGGACGCGGCGACGGTATTTCGGGCACCACACGACATGGTATTTGCATGAGTACACCACGTTCCGATTGCTTTTGTACCTCACGAAAACAATTATACAGCAGGAGGCTATCTAATTAAATTCGGAAAGACGATACACGCCGGAAATCTTACCCGAGATACGATGAGACCCCTTGCAAACATTGGCGTTCGCAAGGGGGTCTCAATGCCTAATCAGCGAGTGATTCAGCACACCTTCCACATCCAGTAACGTATAATGAAATCAATGGCTCTCTCGGAAAGAACGGCGGAATTCCAACGATTTGATACGATTGGTATACCAT
>ENA-OONB01000005-OONB01000005.1-viral-metagenome-genome-assembly--contig:-NODE-5-length-27900-cov-11.730206_pt1 | contig 27900 bp, 36 predicted proteins | sample MGYA00245309_ERZ501080 | MGnify/ENA primary metagenome ERZ501080 (study PRJEB25959, sample SAMN05341348) | viral metagenome | host: human-associated | place: USA: California | collected 2014-04-21 | study... | reverse complement strand
TTTTTTTTGCTGCGATCATTGATTTACCTTTTTACATATTATTCTTCGAACTCTTTCAGACCCTCGGCGGCTTCGGCTTCCGCTGCTGCCTTGTTTGCTGCACGTGTAGCCGCTGCCTTTTTAGCCGCTTCGCTGCGTTTAGCCGCTGCAATCTCTTCCTCCGATAGTTCTGGCTCTTCTGCTTCCGGTTCACCTTCTACAGGCGCTTCCGGTGCGAACGGGTCGTCGCCTGTTTCCGGAATTGTAACCGCTTCTGCTTGCAAGTCTATAAAATAGTCCTTGTAATTCTCGTTAGCTTCCATGAACGCCAGGGCCTTCTCGTCGCTCGTATTAAATGCACGGTACACTCTTCCGTCCTCGATCGAGTTGATGAACAACCCCGGCTTCATTACGTAGCGTGTGTGCTGCCCTGTCAAATAACGTTCTTCATACCAACGTTGCGCAAACAGGCGATCCGCACCGCACACAATGTCCAATTTTAGATTAGTCATTGTTTGACACAATGAAACGATTTGCCCTATATCTGTAATTTTTTCCATCTTTTAAACTGTTTTAATTTATTAAACTTTTGGTATCTTTAGACCGTCGTAATCTTTCTTAGTCAGCGTTAACAGTCTATCACCCGCTGACGCTTCCGGCGTTTTTAACGTAACGGTTGAAATGCCACCAGTACTCGAATCGGTTGCAAGGTCGGATGCTTCCAAGCTGCAAAACGCACCCGCCAAACAATAGTTACCTGTTTTAGTTTTGAAGGCTACTCGGTAATTTCCCCCTAACAATTGGTTAACTGCCAGCCTATACTCCAAGTGCGATCCGCTATTTCGGAGGACCTTTATAATAACGCTCTGATCTTCGCCCGGCGGCATTGTATCGTTTGTTTTAATTGCATCCTGATACATCACGGAGTTGTTTACAGAGTTTATAATGTACCCCTTTTTTCCGGTTATCATGGTTATAGTTCCTTTGCCTCCGGATTCCGAAATAGTGGATATATCACTCGAATTGATGATAATAGCCTCGTCTATTTCCCCGGTCCCGCCCGCATAGTCGAGACGTGTTATAACTAGCATCTGCGAAGCTACGCGCGCCTCGCCGATAACATTTTCCGATGTGGATAACGTGATGGTAGTAAAACCGCCGTTCGCGTTCAAATCCTCCGAAATAGCGGACACACTCAAACCGTAGATATGCCCGTAAACACGGAGTCTCCCAGCTTTAGTTTTGACAAGTGCCAAAAACGTACCGTTTAGAATCTGATTCACAATCAGAGTTCCGTTTACGTCGCCCTGATACAGCGTGAACGTTACCGCCTGTGTTAATGCTGTTGGCGCATTATCGTTTGTTTTTATTTCCTCCGTAGCGTTTACACCCTTCTTGTTACTCTCAACCAACACGGCCTTAGCGCCATCGGTTAGCGTTATAGTGGCAATACCATTCGCTACACTCTTTGAAGCGATATCCGCAAAGTTGATAAGAAGCATTTCGGCTACGCCTGTTGCACCCCCGTCGCAATCAACTAAGATTGCTTTATTTAACTTATTTAAGCATCCCATATTTTAAGCTAGTTTTGCGGCTGCGATTGTTGTCCACGCTGCCGGAGCCATTGTTATTCTATTTTCTCCTCTAGCATCGTCCGGCGTTTTAATAGTGATCGTAGTAAAACCACCTGCCGCACTAGAATCCGTATCAGCTTGTGAAATTTCAAGCCCGCATTTGTAGCCGACCAATAAAGGCGCAGCATTAATATCGTTTAGCTTCACGGCTGCCATGAAACGCCCCGATAAAAGAGCCGCCATAATTAGGTTAGCGTTCGCTGTAGTCTTATCATATAAGGTAAACATAACGGACTGATCCAAACCTGCCGAAACATCTGATAACTTCAGCGCCTCTGTAAACTTTGCGCCGTTCTTGTAACACTCTACCGGAACTGTTTTAGCCCTTGATTTCAGCGTTATCGCTGTTATAGAGTTGTTGTCATCAACGGTTGCGGCGGCTACGTCGTCAAAGTTAATCAGATACATTTCAGTGATACCTACGCTGCCAGCTCGGCAGTCGTAGGCAATTGCTTTATTTAATGTCTTTATACAAGCCATTTAAACTTTGTTTTAATTATTAAACACCCGTTGCGGCGCACAATTTCAAATATTGAGGAACTGCCAGCATTGCGTCAGCCGCAAATACAGTTGTGCTGTAATACTTACGGTCTTTAGCGTCGCGGATGAACGGATCAATAGTCAGACTTGCATCTTCCAAAGCCAACTGAATGTTAGTTTTCGGTGAGAAAGCGATGAATGACTGAACTGTAAGCGCGTCGCCCTTAGCACTGTTAGATACGTGTCTCAACTCGTTTAACTTGTAACCTTCAAAATAGTATGCAGGTTTGCCGTCCTCGAAATTAGCCTGTGCCAAATGGTTGTCTTTAGCTTCTACCAAATCCTTGTAAGCGCGCATAATGTTGCTAGTTACATAGAATTCTGAATCGTCCAGTTGATCCGGGCGTTGGTTGTCGATACACCATTTCAGACACTCCAGAACGTTAGCACCAGATCCAGATGGAACAAGGGTTTTAACTTCTTCGGTTGAAGCCTGCATCTGCTTGATGATACCGCCGTTTTTAAACACCGTGTATTCGCCCGCTGCATCAGTTGTTTTCAGACCGTCCAGCCATACGAGACGTAACATATCAGCTTCCAATACTTTCAGAATTTCGTTCTGCATGAACGCTGCCAACTGTGTTTGATCGAAATCATCCGAAAGGTGAACGCCCTTTGCAACCATTTTACCCCACAAGTCTTGCAGACAAACCACGATAGGCAACTCAATCTGTGCGTGATCGTAGTATTTAACCTTATCGTTAAGAGAACTGTACTTGTATTCGCTGTCGCAACCTGCGGAACGTCTAACCGCTTTGTCGGTCGCTGTGAATGTCAAGATAGGTTTACCCTTCTCAATGCCTGCTAACACGGTTACACCGTTGGACAATTCGCCCTCCAATCCCAGTGTCAAAGAAATAACATCGGCCAGGCTGTCGATATTCGATTTGTTTAAATCGCTAAATGTAAATGCCATAATTTTAAAGTTTTAGTAGATTAATATTTGAATTTTTTACGCATTTCTGCTGCGGCCTTCTGAACCTCTTCACGGCTCAATTTTGTTTCGGTCTTAATTTCGGTCTTCAGCTCTGTTTTTGCTGCTGCCGGTGCGCCTGTACGTTTGCTTAACTGCGTTTTGAGATCAGACACGGTTTTCTTCAACTCGGTAACCTCTTTGCGGATCGCTGCAAGCTCTTCCGGTGTAGGGGTTTTCTTCTTGTCCTCTTCGATGTTTTCTGCAAGTTCTTCTTGACCCTCTTCTTCGCGTTTAGCTTCGCTTTCCACTTCTTTAACGTCGGAAATCTTTCCGGCTACGACTGAAATAATCATGTCCTCGCCTTCGCCAATAGAAATGTAATAATCACCATCTTCTACGGGTTTGCCTTCGGCGTCCTGTACTTCGTCACCCAAAGCAGCCTGTTCGCCTTGTGCGATAATAACAAGCTCTTTTCCTTCTTTGGTTGTGACGGTTTCCCTAGCCAGCTTAGTAGACTTAACCAGCTCGGCTAATTTTGTCCAAAATGTACTCATTGATAATTTGTTTAAATTGTTATTAAATAAAGAACTAGTAGCCGCGGGAAGTCCCACCAAATCGGCACTAAATAATTCTCTTACTTCTGTTACGGTTGCGGTTTGTGCTTCTTCGTCCAACTGTTTAACGTCAGACTGATTCACCGATACGCCTAATAATTCCGGCTCCTTCTCGATCATGGCAACCATAAAATTATATTCGCTAGGATACGCGCTTTCCAAAGCTTCCGACATAACTAGGTCAGCATAAACGGCATTTTCGTCGTGCGTGAAGTTAGCGAAATGTCCTATATACCCGTCCAGCAAGTCCGTACCGTTATGAGTGCGGCGTGCATGAATAGGCCGGGAATTACCTAAAGCCACTAGAGACGGGAAAGCACTAGCAGAGATGACCAATTTATAAGCCTTTCCCCCTTCTTCGTAGTAGTTTGCGGTTTCCCCGGCTTCTATAATGCGTAACTTTTCAAATATTTTCATATATTACTGTATTATTGGTACAAAGATATATTATTTAACGGCACAAGGCCGCGGCTTTACCTATGATTTATAGGCTAGCCGCTACCTGTACGCTATTATATTGTTGTTGACCCTCGTCTATGTCGGTAACTGCCACCCGTGGCGCGGGAACGCTAGCCACCGAATCATGCATAATCGCCGCTAATTTCCGCAAACTGTCATTTGACAGGCTGAAATTACTAGGTAACTGCATAGTCGATCCGCCGCCTACGTCGATTTTGCCACCGTTGGCGTACCGATACACGCCCGAAGAACCGAACGAACGCCCGCCGTACTCCATGTTAAGGCTGATAACGCGTTGATCGCGCCCGATGCCTTCCGGTTCAGAATGTACATATTTTCCCCTCCTTCGGCTTCGAACTGTTGACCGTTCGATCCGGTGAACGTCACGCCGCCCGCCGCATGGCTAGCTCCGTAAATCTGCCCGCCCTTCGCGTATTTCTTAACGCTTGTATTGATCTTGGTGTCCGGCTCTTTGGTCTTGTTGATGCTCATAACGTTCTTCATACCCGCCGCCACTACGATAGCCGCCTGCGCGATACCCCATATACCGCCCTGCGCCAGTGCTTTAGACGCACCTAGATAAGTATTGATAAGCGCCTGCGCCGCGGCAAATGCTTTCCCCGCCGCGCTCTCTTCCCCCAGTAAGCTAGAGAGTTGTCCGGCTGTGCCCGCTGCCATCTCCAATTGCGCGTTATAGTACTTCCGTTTAAGCTCGTCCTTCATGATTTCGAAACGTTCGGTTATCGCAGTTGTTTCCGCCCCGATGGCTTCCGCGTTCGCTATCTCGGCTGCCTTTTGCGCATCCAGCCGGGCCAGTTGGCTTTCCAAATCATTACCCATTTTCATGTCAGCCAGCGCGCGGTCGTTCTCCATGTTGAGGGCTTGACGGTCTCTTTCCTTCTGATCTTCCTCATCCTTCCGGGCCTTGACTTCCGCGGCGTATTCCAACTCGAGTTGGCGAACGTTGTTAATGTATTCTTGCTCACCTATAAGACCTTGTGCCCGTCTGTACGTCTCAATCTCGATCTTCTTGTCGTTCACCGCTTGCAGTTCTTGCAATGAAGTTTTAGCCCCTTCTATTTCGCGCTGCGCTATATCCAGCTGCATTGCGGTAACTGCTTCCGAGTATTTTTTGAGCTGCGCTTCTTGCGCTGCCTTAATAGCGTCCTGCGCCTTCTTTTGCGCGTCTGCTTCCTTCTTCGCCGCGTCCTCGGCTGCCTTCGCTGACTTCGCCGCCGCCGCTTGTGCCGCTTGTGCCTGCTTGTCCCTCTCTTGCTTTATGAAGCCGGACACCTGCCCCGCCATTTCTTTCTCCTGTGTAGCGTAACTTGCTCTAGCCGCTTCCAGCGCTGCAAGGGCTTCCTGTTCTTTCCGTGCGTCCTCGTCACTAGTGTAGCCTAGCTGGTTCTCGGCTTTGATCTGTTTATATTTAGCGTCCAGTACGGACAACTCCATATCACGGATAGCGTGCAACTTTTCCTTAGCTTGCTCTAGCAACTTGGTGCGCTCCGCTGCTGACTTGTTTTGATCCGCCGCCAGCGTTTTAAGTTCTTCCATCTCGCGGCGCATCTGCGCCATAGGTACGAGCGCCGCCGTTTCAGCCTGGTAAATCTTCTGCGTTTGGGCTGCCAGCCGGGCACCTTCCGCCGCCGCCCTCTTCGTTTCCTCACTGATTAGTCCCAGCTTATCCAAAAGCCATGTAACGCCCTTAGCAAGGTTTTCAAGCAAGAACGCCACACCTTCAAACAATCCGGTTATCCAGTCCAGCAAACGCCCGAAAATCACCTTAAAAGGGGCAAATGCAGCGTTAAGGCTAGTCGCTAACTCACTGTTACGTTTCATCAGTTTCTCGATGGTTCCGATAAGAGTTAATACAACAGAGACAACAAATATAATAGGGTTCGCCTTTAGCGCCGCGTTGAACGCCTGCACCCCAGCGATGCCGCTTTTCATCTGACCCACCAGCGCGCCCGTGCCGCCTGTTAGCCCCTGTGTCTGTAATATGCCGTCCTTCACGCTCTCGGCGTAATTTCCGACGTTACGGCGGTTGTCTCCTACCGCCTTCTCCATCTCCTTCAGCTTGTCCGATAACGCTTTAGTCTGCTCGGTTAGGTCTTGCCCCTCCTTGCTGGTAGTCCGTTGCGCCTCGCTCATCTTGTTAAGCTCCATGGTGTTTTGCGCCAACTGTGCACGTAGGGCGTTAACGCTTGTAGCCTCGTTGTCCAGGAGCGTTTTTGTAGACTTGATCTCGGCGTTATTCTGTTTGTTCGCTCGGTATTGTCCAGTATCGCTTTTTGCGTCTCAATCAGAGACTTATTCAGCTTCTTAACAGTTGCGTCGTACTTGTCCTGCTGCACCAGTCCGTCCGCGTAGTTCTGGTTTAACGCGTCTAGCTCTTTCTTTTCAGAAGCGTACGCCGCCTGCAAATCCTTCTTAGTCTTTGCAAGCGCCATACTCTTGGCTATTAACGCATCCAGCCCCTTCTCGGCCTCTGACGTGCCAAAATTTAGGTCTAATAATGTTACTTGATCCGCCATTTTTACGTTATTTTAAATCCATTTTGTACAAAGATAGCTTACAATTCCCAGTTGCTACGTCATATTCGCCTAGATATTTGATATAGAAGTAACTGTTTAGCTGCGAAAAGTAATACGCATCCCCTAATTTCAAGTTCTCAACGTCCGCATATTCTAGTTGCGCCTTGATTTTCACCTGTACCCGTGATCTGAACATCTTGAAATGCCTGTTTATATACGGATAATATATGAAGTGCGTGTAGACGAGGTACGGGCTGGGTGATGGCGCGGTGAATATACTGGTAAGCGCCATATTCGGAAACACCGTCCGATCATACGTGTATTTAACGCCAGACTTGTACGCCTCTTTAACGGGTGTTACCGTTCCGGGCCCGTTGGAATAGCTGAATTTTTCCGAACCGACCGTACACACATATTGATCCGCGAATTCGTCCGGCACATCTACCGTCTCGACGCTACGTAATTTGTCGCTCCAATCGTGTATGCGTGTCCACGCCATAGACGTACCATCCCGTAGGTCGGCGTCTACTATTGGCTCTACGCGTAACGTGCCGTTGCGGTAAATCTTCCGCCAGTGCCAGGCCGTGCACATATCATCCACTAACTTTTTCACGTCGTTATACGGGAAGTCCGCGGGTTGGGAGTAAGCAGTTTGAAACTCGGGTGCGATCGCCGCGTCGTATATTATTTTACCCTCTCCGCATTTAATCACCTCTTCCGGTGCGTAACCGTCAGGAAACTTAAAGTAGTCGTTACGGGCCACTCCTCCGATAGTAGCGACTAACTGTATGTACGAATCTTGTTTGGGGTACACTGTCATTTGTCGATTGACAACCGAGCGGTAAATCCAAATGCGATCCGTCAACGTCCCGTAGAATGAAACAGAGCGCCCGATACCCGATAGGTTGCCCTGTAATTGGATCGTGCCCGGTTTAGTGCTCGGGATAGTTGTGCCGGTGTATTCTACGACCAAGTAGAACGCTTGGCCCTCCCCGGATGCGATGAGTATGCCCGCGGGTGCTCCGCCCGGTCTAGCCCCGAAGAAACTAGCGTTTGCGTAGATATTAGCGTTATCCATCACAATAGTAGCTTTTTTGGGGTATATGTACCTCCGCGTCCCTTCGTGTAGTTCTGCGGTACTAACTTTGTCGATCCTGTTGCTACGTCTCCTTGCCATGTGAGATCACGCCGTTTCACCATGATAGAGGCCTGTTGCGATAGGGCGTCCGGCACAGGCGTTCCGTCGTTCGTCTCCGGGTGTATCGCGGGGAACGTGATTTGCGGAAACGTGATGTATCGTCTTACTAGCTCGGAAAGGTCGGCCGCGCTGACGGCTGCCTCTCCACCCCGTACCGCACCGTAAACGGGTGGCGCGGATATAGGTAAACTAACGTCTGACCACTTGTCCACACTCTCAATAAGGTTGATTGTGTACTCCGTTTCAGTCGCCGACACCTTCGCGTAGAACTGCGCGGGCTCGTCAGACACATAAGCGTAATACTTGAACGGGATAGACGCTACCAGCACTTCGGCTACGTAATACTCGCAGTTAAACAAACCTTTATTAAGCCCTATGAACGTCCGGTCATTGTCCGGCGTTCTAGGCACTTTGACCGACGCGCTGAACGCGACACTGTCCCCGGTCATAGTAACCGGGGAAATGTTGTTTAATGTGATTTTGACCGTCGCGTTATCTAAACCGTCTATGTCGTAACCGTTAACTCTCAATGATACTATTTTCATCTTACCCCTCCTGTGTGATTAAACAGATTGCGATCTCGTTTGTAACTGTATTTTTGATTTTCAACTCGCCGCGCCGAGTTATCCCCGGGTTCGGTGTATTGAACGTTACGTTTATTGCGCCCGCTCCGGCTGTGCCGGACGTAGGTGAAACAGATACCCAACTCGGGGCACTTCCCATAGTCCAGTTATTGCTAGATATATACGTAACGGGGCGTACTTCTCCACCTGCCCTGCTGCCTGAAATACGGAACGGAGTTAAACCGATTGAAGTCGTCGCGCCTGCTTGGTTAACTGTAACTACTGCTATATTTCCGGTTAGGTCATTATAGAACGTTACTGTCCCGGTACGCGCGTCGCTACCCGAAACATTGTCGGCGACCGTTAACGTTACGGCGGTTGTTCCGTTTGCACCTGTTGTGACGCTCGGAGTGATCCACGTATCATGTTGCGACACAGACCACGCGCCAACCGATGTAACGTCCACGGTTACCGGGTGTGTTAGATAGTCTACGTTAAACGTCGGTGTGTCTACCGATACATTCTCGGTAACTCCGGCCTGCGTTACGCTGAAACTGTTTTGAACCGACGGATTTACAGTGCTACGGTATGTTATATTTGCTGATCTTGGCGCTCCCGTATTTGCTTGTAAATTAAAATTACAGTTAAGGGCATACCCGGCATCACCGGTTAAATTTACAGGAACCGCCCATGTAGGATACTCCACACATTGCCAAGGCGTATTAGAAACCATCTGTCTTAAAAGAATCGACGGATTTGCTCCTGCTGAAACTATGGTAGGTTCCGGGTTAAATGTTATACTAGCTTTTGATTGCGTAACGGCTATGTTGTACGTGGTAGACCCTGCCAAACTTTTCAAGACTATGTTACCCGTTCTAGCATCGCCATTGTTGGCGGCTGCCGTTGCGGTGAGATTAGACGTACCCGCTGGGAATTTGTGGTAACGTTTCCCCCATCGGGCGTTTAACGTCGCGATGTCTGCGGGTGTGATCGCAGTATTGTCCGTTTTTCTTATTAATATTCCTACTTGCTGACGTGCACCCGTATTTACCCTACCGTTTATAGGAATCCAAGATGTATTAGAAGATATACTACCGTCCGCGTTAAGATACACAAAATCACACATATACCCCGGAGCTACGGCTATAAGACTGTATATTTCGTTGTTTAAGTCTGTATACGGTTTCTTTAGTCTTATCCTTTTAGAGCTGACCAATTTTGCCCGCTCCCATGTAAGGCCCGCCGTTACGGTCACGCCTCCCTGCTCGAACATGCCAGGCGTTAATAGCGTCGTGCCATTTGTCACAGTAAGCCAGCTCGGCTCGCTCTGCACTTCCCATGCCGCGTTGCTGTATATGCTGTTAGTAATCCCTTCCGCAAGCGCCTCCCAGATCGTCCACGGGTTGCGCTGCGCGCTAAACACGATCGACGGTGTAGGCGGTGTGGGCGGTTGATCCGGTGCTAATGGAGACATGTAGTTATCCTGTAGTTCCGTTGTCTTGAACCTTACTTGCTGCCGGTGCGTCTTGGTACTGTTTGACCAGCGCGCGCCGGTGTCCCCTGAAACTTCCGCCCTAAAGCGTTTCGATTGATATTGGTTTATGCCCGGTATGTTCAACTCGAACACGACATTAGACGATACCAACAACTCTTGGTAGACGTTGTAATACTCTTCGCCATATTCTAGGTTTATAGTGATCTCGGCCTGTTCCGTTACGCCTCCGCGTCCTCGAATAGCCGTGAACTTGTTAGACCAAAAGTAGTCCTTGAACGCCGCCCAAAACCACTGCCCGTTGCGCATGTTCCATCTAGCGCGCAAAGCGCATTGAAGCCCGGTATCATAGATAGCGTCAGACATTAGACGGTCTTCATAGTTAATCACCTGATCAAGTCCTGAACCCCAAACGTTCTTAATCGTGAGCTTCTTAATGTACGTTATATCGATAGTATTTCCCAGCACGTAGGTGGTAGGGAGTATCGCGCTAGAGGGCGCGCCCGTTACGGGTTCAACCTCAACGGAAAACGCGTCAAGCGGGTGTATGCGGTACGGGAAATAAATGTCTAGCGTCTGACCCGGTATACGCGGTTTGGGAGGTTGCGGAAGCGCGCTATCAACGCCCAGAGTGTCCCAGTACGTCTCATCGCAATGGAACACGGGAAGCGTTATTTTATTAGCAATGCCCGAACTCCATATTTCCACTTCTTGCTGCGGGAAAGCCGGGTCACCCTCGGATTTGTTACGGTCTGCACGCCTCAACAGTGGAGCGGCAAATGACAGGTCTACGTCCAACTCCTCCTGATAAGGAAAAACTATTTCCTTCTTGACCGCACCACCGTTCGACACACGGATATAAACCGGGTACTCGTTTCCGCTTATGAAGTCCGGTTTTACGCGGATCATCAAAGGGCGAGTAGCCCACACGGGTAACTGTCCGTCATAGGTTTGACCGTCGGTTAGTGTTACATCTGCTATCGGTATTTGTACATTCATCTATTTAATATTTAAAGTGTCAATAATAGCGTATCTAATTATGGTTACTATCTCGTTTTGTAACTTCAATACCCTTGCAGGGGTGAGAACGTCCGAAACTACGCCGCCGGGGTTGTGGCTGTTTGGTACTTTGATCCCGAACTCTCCGATAGCTTTCGCGATCGGGTACGCGGCGGTTAATGGTATGTTCGCGCCTTGCCTGTTCTTGTCCTCGATCCATTTACGGATGATCCAAAGCGGCGGGCGTTTACCCGCAACGCGTCCGCCTTCCATCGCACCCACATAGCGCGGTGCGGTTATCTTAGCATTGTTGCCGCCTACAACCAACTTTAGTTCCTTGGCAAAGTTGCCGGATGCCATCAGCCCTTTAGCCTTGTACGAGGCTTCTATGTCGTCCCGTAGCTTGGTCAGTAGTACTTCTATTTCCAACATCGCGTTACGTGCCATTATTCAGATAGATTAAGAGTTATTTCCCATCCTGATTTGGGACTGTCGTAAATGTTTTGGCGCTTAACCACCGCCGCGCCTTCGGACTCATATAGCAAACCGCCTTCTTCGCTATGTCTGTAATGACGGTGAACGTCCTATCCAGTACGTCTATCTCGGCCGAGCTGTCAGTTTCGTAGTGGGAAGTCCCCAGTACCTGTATAAGCACGGAGATCGAGAACGCCTCGGCGGCGTAGTCGTTATAGTCCTGCCTTCCTCCGGGCACATCAACAAAGATAAAATCACCCGTTATATCGTTTGCCAGCCGATTACGTGTAGATTCATCTCCGAAGAATACGGGAAGCGCATGCTGCGCTCCCCATGTTCCAACCTGATCCAGTATCCCTTTAAAAGTCATATCGAGTTTTTACGTTATTATCGTACTTGGGCGCGTTCTCGTTGTCGATCACACGTTTTCCGGTCCAACGCTGCGTGGTGGTCTGACTATATGATCCGCAAACAGTTATGTCTCCCTTCGCAGTCATAGCGCCTACCGCTACCTTCGCGTTATCCTTCAATCGTAGTATGCCCGAAACACTCAATCCCGCGGTAACTAACGCGTTCCCGCTCATAATTAGATCGGCTTCTTGTAGAAACAGGTTTGTAGGCTGTAACCTTGCATTTTCGGTAACCTCCAAAACACCAAGCCCATGTACGTCTCCTATTACAACTATGCCATTATCTTTCATCTTCAGGTTTCCGATAACGCCTGCCCCTGCGGTTTTTGTAAATGAGGCGTCATCACTCATGAACACCGAACCCTCTACCAGCAAACCGGATGCAACCGCCCTACCTCCGAAGTAGCCCGAACCGATTATTGAGCAATTAGTCAATGTAGCGTTACCCTCTACGCGTATATTGCCCTTCATGTTAACCGCCTTTGCTCCTGTGTTCACGATCTTACAACCGCTTACATCTTGCGTATCGTGCTTCTTAGTGTTACCGAATACGTTCGTACCTGCGATGTCAAATTTTCCGCTTAAATAGGCATCCTTATATATCGTAGTGCCGTACGATGTCTCCGTAGCGGCTAGTAGTCCGATAGACCGAATACTATCATAGCTTTCCACTAGGAACCCCAGCAGGCTTGCCGCGGTATTATATATCCGGTACATTCCTTCCGTTTCAGAACTTACAAGCGTATACGCTACACCGGGAACGGATTTACCCAAATCAGTTTGAGCCTTTGCAAAATCAATGTTCTTGTAAGTGTTGGCGATTTGCGCGTGATGATAGAATAAGCCGTTCGGGACGTTACAACCTTGGAAGATGAAAGGCATGTTAGCGGTTTGCGCTGCTGCCATTCCCGGAAAGATTGTAGGCGATACAGTGAAGTTATCACAGTCGGTAGCTTGAATAAAGTTATACGTTTTTACACCCAGGTAGGAGGATGATATACCCGCTACCATTAGGTTCTTAACGTTGCTGTATAACCCGACTAGTACAAGGTCCCCTGCCGTGCCGTCTAATACCGCAGTCGATCCGATTATCTGACCCAGAAATCTAAAGGCCCTATCATCCGCAGCCGGAACGGTTATGGACACCTTAGAATTTCTAATGACCGCTTCCGGGTATTTTGCGCCCGGTGCGCTCGCATATGTGCCGCCTGGTCTGATTGTTGCCGTGCCTGTAGCGTTTGCGGGGTTGACCTCTACTCGCGAATCGATGATTGATAGTTTTGTGTCGGAAGCACCTGCAAACGTTATTTGCGCCGCTGTCGCGTCTGCCGGGACTGTTTCAGCTACGGGGTGTTTTTGTAATCGGATAATGCAATACTGCGCTGCCGGAATGGTTAGCGTCACACCCGCCCCCGTTGCTATATTGTCGGATGCGCTAACCATAACCAAATCCGCGTCTAGTCCGAAAGCTTGGACCCTGTATCCCGGTACATCGAGCTTGAGTGTTTTACTGACGCCGCCCATGAAAATAGGGGCTTTAGACCTTATGTGCTTAGAGCTGCCGGCTTTTGCGGTTTCCCAATTAGCACCGGGTGTGTAACTAACGTACCCCTGCTCGAAGTCAGCCTCGGTTAATACTACGAAGTCGGTGGGCATTCGATCCGATTGGAACTGTAGTTTGCTACCGACTACGACACTAGACCCTAGAATGTCTACGTTCGGCGTACCTGTGGCGCTTAGTGCCGCCTCGGCTACGTCTACGATCGAATCCCCGCCGATGCGTGCACCGGGAAAACCGAAGTTGCCCCTAAACAGCCAGCAAGAGCCGTCCTGCGATAATGTCTTCTCGTCGTACACGATGCCGCCCACGTCGCCAATATTGACGTAACGGTCTCCCACCTGCCACGAACGAAGGGCGCGTACCCTCTTGTCGCTCCCTACTGTAATAATCTCATACTTTTTTAAACCCATAACGTTATGATTTATAATGTTTCTTCATCTCTGCCTTTTGTTTCTCGTTCTCCTCATGCCGCTTTGACAATGCCAGCATCGCGTCTAAGTAGTTGATCCGCTTCGCGTCCTCGAACGAACATGCGAACAATTCTGCCGTAGCCTGTACGAGCGTCAGCACGTTCTTAGCCTCCTTGATCGGATCATCTTCCGGCGCGCCCCCCGCATCGAAAGGGAACAACCGTTTTTCCAGTCCGTCCGCCGTCTCTATCTGCTCCTTGATATACTTCGTTGCGCATAGCAAATGGTAGACGTTATCCGGCGCATACTCTGCGGGCTTGTGCTCGATAGGCGTACACCACTTAGTAACCTTCTCCGTTGCCGTCTCGCTCCTTCTCGCCTCGATCACCTGCCATAACGTTACGTCCTCGATACGAGGGATGCGGTACACGAGCTTGCCGTTTTTTACAATAAAAGGGTCGGCCTTAGCGTACTCTGCCACCGCGTTAAGTGTCGCTGCTTGGTCAGAAGTTAGGCCGCCCTTGTAATTCGGATGCAAGTTACAAACATATTCCAATTGTTTGCGGTTGTAATACCCACAAATTTTCCACCATAAGCCGCGGAAAACGTTTTTAACCTTTCCTCTCCATCCGGTCGGCGCTTGGAGTATCAACCACTCCATGCCATAAAACTTTATCTTACTCATATTCAACCAGTGCTAGTTCTTCGTAATAATACCACTCTTCAATGTCTGTTGCATCCCATTGCACGACCACGCCTAACACGCCGGTCTCCGTAACCGTCCCGGCGTTCCCGGCGTAATCGTATTTAATGCGTACTCTATCGTCCTCTCTCATGCTGCAAATCTAATCATTATTTGCGTATCTCGGGCGGTATTTACGTATAAGATAGTCAACGCCATAGCGCACAGCGTCTAATGCGTGGTTGTAAGCGTCTACCGGCTCGTTGGTGTACGTGTCGGTTAAATTGTCCTTGACGTAAGTGTAATTGTCCGCCTCGTCCAATACGTTCGTGCTCCGCTTCGTCACGAACAGGTTGAACTGCTTCACCTGCTGGATGCCTGCCCGGATCGATCCTTTCCCTTTGATGCAGGGGATCGTGTTGCAGCCTAGCCCGCGTAACTCTATGATAGACTTCTGCTCGGCGTTGTCGCATACCGTAATGGTACGGTCCAGCCTTTCCGCTTTAAGCCGTTCGGCGATCGTGCGGTTTAACATCTTCGTCTCGTAGCACACCTCATCGATATACAGGTTCATGCCCCGCATGTAGATCTTGACGATAGCGGTCGGGTCGTTCTGAAAGCCGAAATCAAGCCCTGTAACGAACTTAACGTCCTCACCCGTTAAATCCTCCGGGAGATTGTCGATCGTCTCAATTTGGGGATATACGAGGCCTTCCAGCCCGCCTGTCAGCCCTTCACCGTATACGCGCCACCAATTGGCGTCCTTGGCGTTCCGTTCGATCGCCTCTACCTGCTGCTTCGACAGGTACGGGTTGTCCTTGTAGGTCGAGTGGATCGTCACGTACTTGTCGCCTGTGAAGTCCGTCTCACCCCAGAAGCGGCGCACCGGGTTGAAGTCAATGATAACCTTGAGCGTGGTACGTACGTCCAACTGCCGGAATATCTCGCGGGGCACGCGCTGCGCCTCGTTGATGAAAAGAATGTCACGCGCCGGACCGTGAACCTTCGACGCGTTGTCACACCCGAAGAACTCGATGCAGACACCCGGCTTCACCGTGTAGATCAGGTCGGACTTGTTAAGCGCGTTGTCGTCCCACACCCCTTCGTCTAACAGCATGTTCCGGAAGTCACGGAACATACCGCGCTTCACGGCCGGGAGCGTGTCAGTCACGCAGGAGATCATCAGAGGCTCGGTGCTTTCGTTGGCGACCAAATAGAGGAGCTGTAGCACGCTCCACGTCTTAGATGAACGCGTACCACCTTTGCTCGCGATACCTCTTATATAGGGGTCGCAAAACGGTCCTATCATCTTGTTAAATACATAGGTGCAATTCATTATTTGTCGCCCTCCTCGTGATCCTTTTTAAAGTTCTTGATCGAGCTGACCTTTGCGCGAACTTTCGGATCGGTTACGTTCACGGTCAAGCCGCCCTTGATGGCTTCGCCGTTGGACGTGTAGTCCATCTGCGTTTTAATGCCGCGTAGGGCGCGAACGTAGTTAGCGTCGAACTGTCCCACCGTAGCGCCCTGATCGAGGTCCTGCGCGATGGCATCGCGTATCCTGTCGATCACTTCGATAAAGTCCGCGCATATCGTCAGATCGAACTCTTTCAGGTTCTCGGCGTATACAGCCCGCCTCCTGTTTAGATAGGTGACGCTAGCCCCTAGGAACATGCAGAACTCGCCCTCCGACTGAAGGTGCTTCTTTGGCACTTCATAGAGCGTCCCGGCCATGTTACCGGACTTCACCGCCTCTTGTGTTATAACGGGCGTAGCCTCACACCAAGCCGAGTAAATCGCGTACGCCTCCCACAGCTCCCTTGGCTCTTGCCATATCGGCGTCATGCCGTAATGCGCCGTAGCGACCTGGTAACACTTGGTGTAATTGAACGAATCCGCCAAATACTTGGTGACCGCGTATGTGGGAGCTAGACGGAAGTGCGCGTAATCCGGCCTGACCTTCTCGGGCTTTGGCAGCTGTACCGCTTCCTTGGTTTCTATAATTTCCTTCTTCTTTATAGCCATATAATTTTTATTTACAACTCTACAAAAATAAGCTTTTTCCGCCCAAATTTCATCTTTGACACCTACCAAAACTATCGTTTACACCCGAAACCCCGATGAACAGGGCGTTTCAAGCCCTTTGTAAATGATGTAAAGATAAAAAGATGTTTTCCCTATAGATTATATTTAAAAAATATCATAATTTTGATAACATTCAATAACAATAGTATAATATAGTTAACTATATATTACTTTTTATAATGTACTCCACTAGTATATATCTTTACATCTTTTACAAATACACTATATTACATTATAAAGTACTATAAATAAGCAAGTTAAGTGCAAAAGATACAAATTTTAATCATTTACACCAAAATCTTGAAAAGTGCGTTCTGCGTCCTGTGAGGCTGGTCGGGTGTAAAACATGAAATGGCAAGGTAAAAGACTGTTTTCACCACTTTTTTGTCAAAAACAGGCTTTTTAGTTAAAATACCGTTAAAATCAACTTTTCTCTCTAAAAAGTTTTCTCTCACAAAGTTTTTGTAGAAGCGCGTCAAAATCGTGTTAACGGTTTTAACACAAAAAGGGGTTAACGTTTTTATACATTAACCCCTCAATCCCTATATAACCAACCCGTATAAAACCTTCCAGTCGTCCAAAATATCTTTACATTTCCATTTCTCCGCCCTTTCTATGTTTTCCCATCTCAGAGTACGATGGTTCAACTTGTCCAGCGTCCTGCTGCCATCGCGGTACATATTGACCCGGTACAGCATCGAGACCTCTATGCCGTATTTGTTCGTCTCGGTGTCTTTACTCGAATAGACCGGCCGCTCTATATCGTCATTCTCATAAGGCCCCACGCGCTTCTTGTCCTTGTCACGGTACAGCATATTCTCTATTGTCGGTATGCGCTCCGGTTCGATTCGGGTGTTCCTGTCGTCCCGTACTTTACTAGCCGCGTGCATTATGTCCCGGATAGCTTCGCAGAATATCTCGGCATTTACAGCGTGGAACGGTTTGCCCTTCACCTTGGCGTACTTCACGCCGTTTGCCTCAAGCCAGTTGAATATGAAAAACGCGTGAATATTATAGACTCGTGCCATATCTTCGATAAGCAGCACTTTTCTCTGTTTCTTCTTAATATATGGTGTCGGCATACTATAAATTATTTAAGATACATACTAAAATACAGCCAAGCGCGATCCCCGCCGCGATTGCCAGGACCATTTGTCCCAGCATTTTCAATCCGTTCTTCATCATAGCTTTAGCGCTTCTTTAAGTTCACCGATCAAACGCAGCGCCTCAATTCTCGATAAGTCCACCCGGCGTTGCGGCTCGCTCTTCCTGTAAATCGTTATGGTCGTAATCTCCTTGGCCGTACGCGGTACGCGCTCGGCGTGAACCATCACACGCTCGGCTTCCGCCCTGTCTATCTTGACACGCGTATTATACCGCGCCTTCTCCGCACGGTCCGGCGCTGTTTTAAAACGTCCGGTCCTGATGCCCGCTGCTTCTTGTTCTCTCATTTCATATTCCCTAAATAAACGCTCCATAATTTAAAATATTAAATATAACACACCCGCCAAAACTGAAACTACATAAAACGATACGAAGAGCACCTGAAATATATCCGCCGCGCCTTTATCGCCTTTCCAAAATAACAGGAACGCCAGCATACACACAAAACCGATCACCGCCGTCCAAATACAAACTCTAAGAGCTTCCATACTTTATTATATTAAATTGATTAAATACCCTGCCAAATAGTCCGGCCCCGCCGCCAGCATAACGCCGTGTCCGATCGCCCCGCCAACCGCGGTTAGAAGGAAGTCCGCAAAATCGGCCTTCCCGCCGTACAAATGATCCTTAACTTCCATGCCCAAACCCGCACCCGTAGTGAACGGAGCGCCGCACACCGCACCGAGCGGGATCGCGAAAAAGAAATGCTTCCAGCGGTTGGACGCCTTCCACCGGCCAATAATGCTCTTTAAAATTTTCATGCCTTCTTAAATATTATATTGCCACCGTCCATTACATCTACACACACCCGGCCCCTAGGCATTCGCACAGCCCGCCTTTCGCTTGTAGCTCCGCTACGTATGTTACGCCTTCGTGCCCGGCCTTCTGTCCCGGCCCGAAAAATATAAGCTTTACTTTTTTCATACGAATAGATTTTTTAATATATGTTCAATAACCCTGACCGTCCAACCGTTCCCGCACATCCGGTATATCTGCGTGTCCGACACCACCCACTCGTACCAATCCGGTACGGTCTGCAGGCGCGCGCACTCCACAGGCGTCAACCGTCTTAGCGTCCATTCCCTATCAAGTATAATGGGTTTGGAGCTTGTCAAGAGCGTGTCCGCTTTAGAGGATTCAAACCGGATGGTTCCCAGTTCTCCGATACCGGACTTCCGCGCGTCCCCCCTGTGGGGCCTTATTCCGTTCTCGCTGATTGACACGTCAACCACTCGCGGACTCATTTCTTTCAACACCGCCAACAAGTTATCCTTCTGTACCGTTGTGAGGCAGTTGGATTTTCCGTCCGTTCTCGGCTCTAGGTGTTGCCTGGTCACCCCGTCCGGTCCGGTTCTTCCGCGGCTAGCCACTATTATACTGTCTCTGTCACGCTCTAGTATATCACGGATGAATATGCCTTCATCTTCCGGCTGCGTTATCTCCGCGATGTTCGTCCAGTACAGCCGCTTCCGGTTCTGCGCGGATACTAGGTTGCTGTTAATCATTACGGGTTCAACCCCGATCGCGTTAGTTAGAACCGCTTCCCACTTCTTCGACATAACCACGTTCTCTAACAGGAACTTCACGTCCGGGTTGTACTTCCGTACTTCCGTCAGTATCCGCATATATTCCCAAAACAGGTACGACTGTCCGGTAAACTCGAATCCCATTATTTTAAGATCGAGATATTGATCCAGGTCGGTCACCTCTATGTTTTCCGTCGTAGCCATCCCCGCCTGTTTCCCCGCAAAGGAAAACGATTGGCACGGGCTTCCGCCTATAATCAAATCGATCTTATCCAGTTTCGACACGTCCACCTTTGTGACGTCACCTATATGTATCGTGTCGGGAAACACGTGACGCGTCTGCCGTATAGCGAACTTGTCCACCTCGGACGCGTAGTATTTATCCGGGAAGCATCCCAGATTAGTCAGGGCTATCTGCCCGCAACTCATACCGTCGAATAAACTTAATACTTTCATATTCTATATTTTTTAATTAGCTCCTTAACCATATCCATCAAGCCGTTTTGCGTGTCCGCTTTCCCGGTCAACGCTCCGATAACCCTTTCGTCAATTGTACCCCGCGCAATGATGTGATGGACAAACACGCTATTTTTTTGTCCCTGCCGCCATAACCGGGCGTTGAACTGCTGGTATAGCTCCAGGCTCCAGGTAGTACCGTACCATATTATACGGTTGCCGCCCTTCTGCATGTTGAGGCCGTGCCCCGCGCTAGCCGGGTGCGCCACTAAGACGGGTATCTTCCCCTCGTTCCACCTGCGTACGCTATCCGCGCCTTCGAGGGCTTCCGCGCCAAAACCCTTGAGGGCTTCCATGATCCGGTGTTTCTCATGTTGGAAGTTGTACGCCACCAGTACGCGCGATCCGTTCGCGGCCTCTACCATCTCTACTAACGTCTCTAGCTTCTCATCATGTACGGTATGTATGTTCCGGTCCGCGTCATAGATCGCACCGCCCGCGAACTGCAAGAGTTTGTTTGATAGGGCGGCCGCACTTAACGCTGTGATTTCTTCTTCCTGCATAAGCTCCAGTACTTGATCCTCCTCGAACTTATCGTACTGCTTCTTCACCTTTGGCGACAATTCTACGTAGTTGTTGATGTATGTAAGTTCCGGCATATCCAGGAAGTCTAGCGCTTTCATTGATAACGTGATGTCGGCTATCTTCTCGCCTAATACCGCCTCGGTCGTTGCAAGCGGTTTGTACTCGTAAACGATCCCGCCGTTCTGTGCGCCCGGTCTGAAATAGTTGGCCCGGTAATCGGTTATCGTCTTTCCCAACCTCTGCCCGCCATCAACTAAATACATTTGCGCCCACAGGTCTATTAGTCCGTTTGGCGCGGGCGTTCCCGTCAGACCCACCACCCGGCCAACACTGCGCCGGATAATCTTTGCCGCCTTGAAGCGTTTAGACTGATGGTTCTTGAAACTGCTTAACTCGTCCAGTACCAACATGTCGTAGGGAACTCTAGAGCCTCCCCACATTTGCAGAAGCCAGACAAGGTTGTCACGGCTCACCGTGTAAATGTCGGCATCAGCCCGTGCGGCGATCTCGCGTTGCTTCGCCGTGCCTTTAATGACCGACAAACGTAGGTGCGAGATGTGCGTCCAGTTCTCGATCTCATCGCCCCAAGTCATTTCGGCTACACGCTTCGGCGCTACTATAAGTACCTTGGTCACTTCGAACTCGTTTATAAGATCGGCTACGGCCGTTAGCGTGCTCACCGTCTTTCCCAGTCCCATATCAAGGAATAGAGCCGCGTCCGGGTGATCCTTGATGTGCTGGACAGCGGTACGCTGATAGCCGTGTAAATTACTCCTCTGTAACATTTTCTGGTTTTTTATAAAACACGTCTATCTTATCCGCACGTTTGAACGCCATGCAATTAGGATAAGTAACACCGCACGGGTAAATAGCACAATCCCGGCACATATTGGACAACTCGAAATTGCGGCACCCGGCTACTACTCCGTTGTATTGGAAACGCTCAAACAGATGGTATCCTCTGTTGGGGTTGAACGGCGGGTATCCCGGCGTGTTCTCTGTGGTGAACCCCCATCTAATTTATATTTTTTCATAACCTTATAAATTACTTCTCTGTAACATTGTTAGCCATTAGTTTAAATATCACGTTCTTCTCCTCGTCTCCCGCTACCGAAACACATTGAAACTCCGGAATATTAGCCGCTGTACATCGCGGTGTATTCATGTCCCAGCCAACGGTATAAAATATGCAGCCTTTGCATGCTGTGTTCTCGTCCACTTCCACCGCGGCGTATGTACGCCCATCCGCTCTTATTGTTTTCATAAGTCTAATATTGTTATTATGTGGAGTGGCTGAATAGTCACACTTCCTGTATTGTTGTTACATATTATCGCCCGCACACCTCCATCCATTACTATAAAATCCAATATGATCCCGGAGTATTCAAGGGAGTACCCGTATTTGCATTTTATCTCTTTCATAATCCCAGATCCTTTTTGTACAACATATCGTAAATATCTTCCAGCGTGTACCACCCGGGGAAACACTTCAGTACCTCTTCGATTACGTCCAGTATATCGGGGAACTTTGATTTGATGCCTAACAGGTCCTTCAGGCTTCTGCCTTATCGGCGTTAAACACTTCTTCCTTGTAAACCTCGGCTATCGTGTCAGCCCCTTCGAATACCGCGCCCTCGCCTTTATGAAGCTCCCGGCGGCTGTACTCCCTGCGTAGTATGTTGTCCGGTACTTCTGATATTAAATACTGTTGCAGGTTCTCGGGTAACTGTTTGATAGCGTCACCGATCGCGTAGCCCTCGGCGGGCGTTCCGTTCGCCATCTTCGTAACCACATCACAAAATAGATTGATGCGGTCTACCTTTAGTTTCTTATTGAAGTCTACCATAATTAAATATCTCCCTCTATTATAATCAGTTCGTCAATCCTAACCGTTACGGCCTTATACCCTTGCCAGTTAACCGCGGCAAACGGCGCGTTGCATGATACCTCTACCGTTCCGTCAGCATTGTCAGCCAGAAACCAACAAGAAAAAATGTCCCCATTACGCTCTATGGCCAGCTCTAAGTTAGGCAGGATCGTCAGCAATTCATCGCTTAAATTGTTCTCTGTGAAGTGACGGCCAAAACGTTTGCTACGTTCTGTCATTGCAAGGTGGTAGCCTCCGTTATACAGGAACGCGTTTAGTTCCTTGACGGTGCCTACGCTCTTTGACTCCCGGCGGTCTGCGTTCCGTGCCTGTGATAGTTTTATTCGTCCGTTAGGTAGTTTAGACACTTCCAGGATCTCGCCGCTATTGTTTTTATATACTTCCATGATCTTATTTATTATTGGTTATCGCTTCTGCCATCTTCTTTAACTCGTTACGTGAGATGTTAACGGTGAACTGATTGCCCGGGCTGAATATCTGCCACACGCCTGCCATCTTCGGGAACCGTGCGGTATGTCCCGCCGGGTTGTTAAGGCGTACTATCTCATGGCTGCTTGATGGTTTGTACTCGGCTAGACTTAATAATGTCTTAACCGCCGCGTCCGCGTCGCCCAGGTCTATATCCATCTCTAGCGAACTAGTCCCGGCTAGCTGTCCGGTGATCTGATACGTTACCGCGTCACCCTTCGTGACTTCCACGATCTTACATGCCCCCAGACGGAAAGACTTAATGGTTTTTAAACTGCCTGTTGCGGATGATACTTGCGCCATTGCGCTAACTGATAACAAAACTGCTGCTAAAACGCTGATTAATTTTTTCATGATTCTAATTTTTAAAGATTTGATACTGCGATTACTGTAAACTCTTTTAGATATATGGCGGCTTCTGCCCCTGTGATACTGTTAGACACGTACACTTTTCTTGGTTCGGCGTTTAGGGATAGCCACAACGCGGAAGGAATTTCATCCACTAAATTGTAATTCATTAACTCAGCCAGTACGTTTCCTAAATTGGTTTTACCTGTTCCAGGTCCGCCAATAATTAAAATTTTTTCTTTCATATCTTTTTGGGTGTTGCGGGCGGCGTTACCCGCCCTGGTTATTTAAATTCTTCTGTTTCTTATAAAGTTATCACTGTTATGAATTCACATTTAGCCCACAGGGAAAAATCAGTGCTACTCATATACCCGGCGTTTCTCGCTTCAATAACTTTCGCTTCTTGTTCTGTGGTCTCTTTTCCATTTACATAATACTTTTTCATATCCTTTAATTTTTAAGTGGTTATTTCCTTTTGACATTTCAAAGATACGGGTTCTTTTCGGACTACCAAAATATAGGGTAAACTCTTAACTTTGATTCGCATTAAGCGTTCTTAGTTAACGTCCGTTAACATAGAAGTCTATTAATTCCTTCAAATCGTTGTACTCGTCAGGGTTCGACACTACACGTACATTGAAGTCTAGTGCGGCGATCCGATCGAGTATAACGCGCTGTATCGGTCTAGGTTTGCAACCTGTAGACTTGAACTCCACAAATATAACGGTCCCGCCCGGTAACAGGTACATCCGATCCGGTAGACCGTTAATAAATTGGGATAGCAATTTAATTGCCATCCCTCCTTTACTCTCGACGTACTTGGACATCGTACGCTCGAATACCTTTTCGCTAGTTTCCGTTGCCTTCATCCGTCGGTACGTTAATACGGAGCGCAGCCTTGTTAGTCACTCGGCACGCTTGGCGTAGTGCTACGAAGTTTTTCCGGGCTATTACAGCTTCGCCCCAGGTAATGTTGGTACACCCTTCTATATCGCTCCACGATAGCGTATCCTCGTTATATACTTGCAGTTTGTACACCCCCATAAACCGTCCGTTAAAAGACTTATCCGGCGCTATCCGGGTCGCGCCATCGCGCGATTTTAATTTTTTCTTGTTACCCATCGCCATATTATTTTAATAAAGCTCCCAGGCTTTTCCTAATTCGGTCAGATTCTCCCACGGTGGTACGGGACGTGAGAAAATCTTCTGTTCCGTAATCGTCGAACATTTGGCGCATAACGTGTTTGTAGTCCTCATAATTGTCCCACTCTTCCGGGTGGAATGGAGAATGCGCAAACAACACTACTATTTTTTCATCTGCATATGTGTGCACTTCCCACGCGTTCGTATTCTGAACCATCCATTCGAAAATAACGTCTAACTGATTCCGCGTGAGACGCAAGCCACCCGCGCCAATCGTCAGCAAAATAAGGTTAGGGGAAACTCTCCCTTCTCTTAGGTCCCGTGTAATTTTGGCCTTCAGGCCTTGTTCAAAACCTTCCATACAATAAAATTTTATAAGTTTAATTGGATAATACGCGGCGATCGCGATAAGTGCCGCCACTAAAATAATACACATCATTCCTCCGTTACATAAGTTAGATTAACCCGCTTAACCGTAAATCCCGCTAGGGTCTGACACTCAGCGATATACCGCCGTTCCGCTTCTAAGTCCGTTACGACATACACACCTAAACTATCTTGGACTTCTGCATAGTCCTGTACTATAACGCCGTCCGTCGTTATAATCACCGCTCTTAGTATCTGTATCATAGGCTAGTCGTCGGCTCGCAACACAATAAGATGAATAATACAAATAGGATCGCCCAAAACGTGTAAACTACAAATTGTTTCATAACTAAAATATTTTAAAGGTTGATATTGCATGATTAATGGCTGATTCACCGGCACGCCGCACCAAGTATGTTGCACCGACTAAACGGCTATCCTGATACTCCATAGCGCGTATTTTTTTAATTTCCTCAAGGGAAAAGGTTTTCAATGCCTTAACTAGTTTCTGCATTTTCATTGAACCCCGTTCGATCTGTTTCCTTGTGGGTTCCCCGAAAAGCCCTCGCTTGTTCCAGAAGCGGTGGCGTGCCGCCGTTTCCTTATCGTCTAATATGCCCTGATTACTTTCCATATCTTTAATTTTTAATCGGTTTATTTCCTTTTGACATTTCAAAGATACGACTTAATCATGAACTACCAAAACTTTTCTCAAAAAACTTTAGTATATTAACAAAAATAAAGTCTCGCGTATCACTACGAAAGACCTTTTAACTGAAAAACCACCCTAAAAGTATTAACCTTAAAAATTAGAAAAGAAAGTATTGTTTTACAAAAATAGTAATTTTTTGCTTTCCGTGCTACCTTTACGGATATAAACTACTTGTACGCCGTACAATTTAGTTCTATTTAACTTTCCTTTAAACCATCCTTTCATTTGCCGTATCGCTGTTGCCAGTTCGCGCCCTTTCGCGCTTGTATAATCTTCTTTCCGGCGTCCCAAGGCATCTACCCATAGTTCCATTAGGCAGAACGTATTTTTTTGAACCGTTCCCTCTTCTTCCAGCGATCCGGCTAGGAAGTCCGCGCGTTGTTGTTCGGTGCGGTCTTCGTAGTCAGCGGGGAAAAGCCTATCTACGTAGTTCTCTATAATACCTACCAGCGGGTTCCCTTCTGTAAATTCCTCGCGTCCCTCGTTTGCGATCGCTTCGGCTTCGTCAGACAAAACAAGGCTTTCACCCAGCATGTACAACTCCATAGCCTCGGCCCATAGTTGGTCTACCACCGCCTCGAAAGACTTCTCGAACAGCTTGTGAGTGTTCTTGTTGGCACGTACCTCGATTGGGAAAAAACGGCGGTTGCCGGTCTTGTCCTTCAAAAATTCATCGTCGTTGGTAGACCCGAAAAATACGCATTGTCTGCGGTGTGTCTTGACGCGTCTAGCGTATGCACTACGGTATGTATCTTCACGTTTGCTTATGAAGTTCTTAGTAGCTTCCACGTCCGAACGGCGAAGGGCCGACAACTCTGCTAGCTCCACGATCCAGGCATGCTGTATCGCTTCATATGCTTTTTGCCCGGACACGTCCGTTAATGAATCGTTGAACCACCCTTTTGAAAGGGACTGTATAAGCGTGGACTTTCCCGCGCCCTGTCCCGAATACATAACCAAAGCCGTATCGAATTTGCGGCCCGGCTCATAAACTCTAGTAACGGCCGCAACTAACATTTTGCGGAAAGCCTCGGACACGTATATACTAGGCTCTGCGCCCATGTAGTCAACTAAGAAATTATCAATACGTTTCACGCCGTCCCATTTTTGCGCCTCCAGGTACTTCTTGATAGGGTGGAAAGCGTTATCGCTGCAAACCTTTTCCAGTGCATCGTTTAATTTGCTGTCATTATAGATACCGTGCAAATCCTCTATACGTCCACGGATAATCGCTACGGCGGTATCGTCCAACATGTCACCCTTCTTGATGTCTTTCGAGAAGAACGGGGTTCTAGTGTACACGATCGTGTCTAGAAACAAGTCATAGGCTAATAGATCATTTAACAGCGGATCGCACTTGAAAGCGTTAACGAAGTTGCGAACGGTACATAATTTATCACCTTTGCGATCTAAATCCCAAACGAGTTCCCCGGCGGTCTGCGCGCCGCCCTTAACATCATCCGTGTATTCTTCGAAGTCGGCTAGATCATCGTCCACGGCTACCATATCTTTAACGCACTCTTTATCGGCGCAAACTAGCTTGTTCATCTCGCGGGTGCTGTCTTCCTTACCCAGGTGCCCGAACTTGTGCACACGTACCAAATCATAAGCGTTGTATGCGTGTCCGTCTCCAATAGGGTCGGTTGAGTGGTGAGAAAAGCAAAGTACGTCGTCATACACGACCAAACCTGCCGTGCCTGATCCAAGAGCGTAGGTATACCGTCCATTGTCTACCTCCGTGTAAACGTCTGGCAAGTATTTCTCTATGGCTGCCGGGATGGTGTACGAGCGGCAAAACGCGCCTACCAGGCCCTCTTTGTCTCTAGGGTCTTTCGCCATCTCCTTACTAATAACGGCGCGGGTATCACGTTCTACCTCTGAATGGAATGCCCATCTGCGCACGTCGCGCCATTCTTCATTGTCTCCGTATAAACCTACGAGATACTCTGCGCTGATCGGCTCGCCCTCAAACACTTCGAATAGTCCGGTTTGGTCTTTGGAGAGCGACTGCCAGTACATCATACGCTCGGGCTGGAAGGTTGTTTTGTCGAATAGATCGATACCTAACAACTCGGCTACTTTACGCGCCGCGGCTTCGTACATGGTAACGTCTGTAACCTCTTCTTTAAACGGCATGATAAGACGGTAACGGCGCGATCCGGGACGGTCTGATCTAGTGGTATAAATAGCTGCCGCCACGCCCGGAAAGCGATCCGCAAAATCGAACGGGAAAAGATCATCGCCAAAGTCTACGTCTAGCGTAATCATGGAGCGGGACATAACGGCCTTTTTAAGTCTTTGTGGGCCGGAAAGCTCGCCAGCCATGAATCCGCCAACGTCCTTCAAAGACGATTTGGCGGCCTTGTCCAGTCTATCGAACTCGCGTACCGTTTCGTTAGTGATAACGGGCGTTCCTAAGCGTTTTACAAAATCGTCCCATGTGAAGCGAACCGCTTTCCACTTCAATGAAGCCGAAGAGCCTGCAAGTGATAAGGTGTATTTTTCCATGTTAATTAATCTTTCTTATAATATTTACTAGTGAATCCTTCTGCCTTCAACGGAATCCCGAAAGCGTCCGCCCATTTTGGCGTAGCGCCATGGCTTCGCAAATCTCTTTAAGTGACACGGTTGGCTCGCCAAAAATCATCTAAAGGTACCTCGTTCACTGTTTCGTCGTGAATATGTCCCATC
>ENA-OONB01000003-OONB01000003.1-viral-metagenome-genome-assembly--contig:-NODE-3-length-39756-cov-12.265538_pt1 | contig 39756 bp, 67 predicted proteins | sample MGYA00245309_ERZ501080 | MGnify/ENA primary metagenome ERZ501080 (study PRJEB25959, sample SAMN05341348) | viral metagenome | host: human-associated | place: USA: California | collected 2014-04-21 | study... | reverse complement strand
GGGAAGCCATAAAAACAGCGGTATCAACCGCAATCAACAACATTCAGACAGTTATTACAACCGTATGGAATAGTATTAAATCAGTGATAAGTAACGTGTTAAATGCAATTATAACTACGGTTTCAAACATCCTGAACAACGTTAAATCAACATTTACAAGTGTTTGGGATAGTATCAAGTCAACCGTAAGTAATGTGATCAATGGTATCAAGTCCACTATATCAAGTGGATTGAATGGTGCAAAATCAACCGTCACAGGCGTGTTAAATGGTATCAAGTCAACGTTTACTAGTGTGTGGAATGGATGTAAGTCTATTGTATCAGGAGCAATCAATAAGATTAAGTCAATTATGAACTTTAGTTGGTCATTACCTAAATTGAAACTTCCTCATATTTCAATCAGTGGTTCTTTCAACTTGACACCGCCAAGTGTACCGCACTTCGGTATTGAATGGTATAAGAAAGCAATGGATGATGGTATGATCATGAATCAGCCGACTATTTTCGGTTACAACGCTAAGTCAAATCAATTCTTGCAGGCGGTGAAGCCGGATCGGAAACAGTAGTTGGGACGCAGAACTTGATGGACATGATTCAGGAGCTGTGAATAATGCCGGAAGTGGAAGCGGTGACAGCGAAGCGACCCGTGCATTACTGGAAGCAATCTTTAACTGGATGCGGAACGGTGGATTGTACAAGCTGTTAATTGATGTTCTGACAAACGGCGTAGAGTTTGAATTTGATAACAGAGAGATAGCAAGGTTGGTGAAAAAATATGCTTGATAGAGCGAAATATGTGAACCATCTGAACCAAAGTATTGACTTTGGTTCGGGTGGTATTTTTATTACATCCTCTGAATTAAGGGATTATGAATGGGAGTATGATACGGACTATGACGAGATTACCAACTTTCATAAAGGTGTCAAGGAAAAGAAAATGAAGATCATCATTTCGGCATCTTCCGAGGAAGAGGGGATTGCAAAAAGAAATGCTATCTTCCAGATCTTCGAATCTGATATTCGTGCAGAACAGTCAGGAAGACTATATCAGGACGGCTACTATTTAAGTTGTTATATCGTAGCATCAAAAAAAGCGAAATGGTATCTGACGAAGCAGTATATAGAGATCGAAGTAACCATTGCAACAGATCAGCCGGACTGGGTACAGGAAAGAGAGTACAACTTCCTGAAGACAGAAGGCAAGACAGTTGAAATGGATGATCTGAAGAAATATCCATACAAATACGGATACTATTATCTGAATCAGGTATCATCTTCCTTGATCATCAACCCAGCTATCACAGAATCAGATTTTGTTCTTCGTATATATGGTTCTGTGTCAAAGCCACTTGTGAAGATTGGAGATAATACCTATCAGGTCAATATATCACTGAATGCCGGTGAGCGATTGGAGATTGATTCCATAAAGAAAACAGTAAAACTGGTACATACTGACGGATATACGGAAAATGTTCTATGGTCGGCTGCAAAAGAGTGTTACATCTTTGAAAAAATTGTAGCTGGTACACAAGTAATTGCTTGGGATGGCAGTTTTTCATTCGACCTGATTCTTATTGATAAAAGGAGTGAACCATTGTGGAAGTAATGTATACAGACGTAAACAGGCTTCCACAAGGGAGTCTTGAAAAATATTCCGTTGATCTGGAACTCGGAGGCAATAATGACTTTGAGCTTCAAATGAATGTGAAAAATCACTGCATGAGTGCCGGATGCATTTGGTATGTAAAAGACGAAGAATACGGCGGTATTGTGGATGATGTAAAAGTCGACACAGAAAAATCCAAGGTATATTATTCCGGAAGAAGTTGGCGTGGTGTTCTGGAAAAGAAAGTGATCCGACCGGACGCAGGAAAAGATTACCTGACAGTATCCGGTGATGTACATGATATTCTTGCATTGCTGATAAAGCGGTGTGATCTGGTAGATATGTTTGCTGTTCCGGATACGTCTTCCGGAATACAGATAAGTAATTATCAATTCCAGAGATACGTCGATGCTTATTCAGGCATTGTAAAAATGTTGTCTGCTGCTGGGGCAAAGCTGAAAATCATTTACAACGACAAGGATTCTTGTGTGAATATATCATCTGTCCCGATCGAAGATCTGTCAGAGAAATATGAGTATTCCGATGACTACGGAATGAAGATCATAATCGAAAAGAAAACCGGAGGGGTAAATCATCTGATCTGTCTTGGGGCTGGTGAATTGGCAGCCAGAACGGTGATTGATCTGTATGTAGATAAGACAGGAGAGATCAGCGAAAAACAGGCGTATTTCGGTGAGTATGAAATTGCAGAAACATACGATTATGGAAATTCTGAATCAGCTACAGAGCTGAAAGAAAAGGGAATTGAACATTTGAAGGAACTGAAAAGTTCGGATTCTGTCTCTGCATCGTTCAGTAAATTAGACGTGGATATTGGTGATATTGTTGGTGGAAGAAACCGGGCAACCGGAATATTGCTGAAGGAACAGGTCACACAGGAAATTATAAAAATAAAAAATGGAATTGAAACGATAACATATAAGGTTGGTGAGGAATAACAATGGCAACAAATTATTTGGATACAGGAGATACGGGACGTGCTGTTACTGCGGAGTCTGACGGGGCGTTATTTGCCGGGATCTTTGGAAATGAAAAATTTGTACTGGAAAATGGTAGCCAGTTTAAGGCAGAAGTACAGTCCAATAACATTGTAAAAATCTCCGATGGTGATGCAGTCATGCACGGGAGACACGTAAGGATTCCGGCAAATGACAGTGCATTGGTGACAATTAACAATGGACATTCTGGAACGAACAGGATTGATCTGATCGTGTTTCGGTACACAAAGGATAGCACAGGAAAAGAAACGGTTGATCTGGTTGTGATCCAAGGAGAAGATTCTACTTGGACACCCACAGCACCGACAGCAGTTAATGGGAATATTTTGACTGGTGCAATGAAGTCAGACTTCCCTCTGTATAGCGTGGAACTGAATGGAATCAATATTGTAAAGGTGAATCCGCTGTTTAATGTGATCGGTAATATCAGCAAGTTAAAGGAAGAGCTTACTGAATTAAATGGCAAATTAGAGAGAAAAGTTGACAATCAGACTCTAGGCGTTGGAAAGGAAATATTCACTGGACAATATTTACAAAATAAGCCAATTTACGAAAAGATGATTGAGTGTGGATCACTTCCAAATAAAACCACAAAAACTGTTAGTACAGGGTTATCCGGACTAGATTATTTTTGGATAAATCCGGCAAATAGTATGGCATTTAACGGAGGAGCAACTTATCCAGTTCCATTTTCGGATAATTCAAACTATAATGCTATAAGTGTAAGATTGACAGGTAGCGGATCCACCATCACAATTGTAACGGCCAATGATTGGAGTGGATATGCCTGCATCATAAGTGTGAAATATACTAAAAAATAGATTTGTCATTTAATTCACGTAAGTTGATTTTTGCTCACATCCGGCGTAGGTCGGGTGTTTTTGTTATGCACTTTTATATATGAAACACAGAAACATGATTCAGAGAGGAGAAGCTATGAAAATTGTATTCAACGATGGACAGGAACTGACAGTGCAGGATACATCTATCCAGACTGATGGCAGCCTTCTGATCAAAACGATCTCAGCAACAGAGGAGCAGATCAAAGCGATTTTTTCAGATTCCATGACAACAAAGAAGATGAACGTGCAGGAACGAGGTGTGCAGATCGCGAGTTATGAAAATTATATCCAGTTTGATGCTGTTGTGAAATACACTGCGGGAATCCTTGGAATTGTTATGTACCAGGAAGAACAGGCACCAGAAGATCGGATCAAGACACTTGAGAAGGAAAAAAATGAGATACAGGAGAAAATTAACCAGTTGGAAGGTTGCATCTTGGAGATGTCAGAACAGGTATATCAGTAATGGTAACTCTATTAACAAATCTATTCATATTACTACAAAACAACGGAGGAAAAGAAATGATGGCAATGTTATGGGCACAGCAGATTATGTTAGGAAAGAAGACTTACGCACAGGTCCCGAGACTCTTAAAGGACAAGGTAAAAGAAATCTTGGAAGATTCCGGAATGGGAGAGCTTGCAAACGATAAATAGTGAGGCGGTGATTATATGATAAGAGGAACTACACCGACACTTGAGTTTACTCTGCCGTTTGAAGTAGATCTGATTGCAGAGGCGTATGTTACGATATCACAGAATCAATCAGTGGTGGTTGATAAGAGCTTGTCGGAGCTTACGTGCGCAGGAAAAACACTGACTGTTAAGTTATCGCAAGAGGACACATTAAAACTGCAGCAATCGGAGTTCAAAACAGCGGAAGTGCAGATACGTGTGCGAATGAAGAGCGGAGATGCGCTGGCATCCGATATCATGAGATTGTATGTAGGGCGGATTCTGAAGGAAGGTGTGATTTAATGAGACTAGAGGTATCATTTCGTGTGTTGAATAAAAATCTGGATGTCGATTTTTCTGCAAAGGATAAAAAACTAAACGCAGAATTTCAATGTTTTCAGCGTATCACTGAGCAGGGGGATGTTGATTACTACGATGGTTCCTACACGGTCACACCAAAAGTGGAAGAACAGAGTCTTCCAACAGCAAAAAAATATCTTGCAGAAGATGTGAGAATAAAAGAAATACCGTTCTTCGAGGTGTCAAATCTTGAAGGTGGGCAGACTATATTTATTGGAAAGGAGTGATTAAATATGAGTGTTAATAAAGTAGTATATGGTGGAAAGACATTGATTGACTTAACAGGCGATACTGTGACTGCGGATAAGCTGTTGAGCGGTATCACGGCACATGGAAAAGACGGAGAATTGGTCACAGGAGCGTGTACGTTTGATGTAGATTCTAATGATGCCACTGCCGCAGTTGCAGAGATTTTAAAAGGCAAAACAGCCTACGCAAGAGGAGTAATGTTGACTGGAACAATGCCAAACAACGGTGCTGTGACAGGTAAAATCAGCACAAAAGATGGTGCGTATACAATCCCACAGGGATATCATGATGGGTCAGGAAAAGTTTCTATTGATGCCACAGAAAAGGCGAAACTGACCGCTAATAATATCCGAGAGGGTGTGACTATCCTCGGAGTGAAAGGTTCGATGTCAGGAAGTGAAGGTGTCAAAGCACAGGCTAAGACAGTCACTCCGTCAAGCGCACAACAGACCATTCTGCCGGATGCCGGATATACGCATCTGTCACAGGTTACAGTGGAAAAGATACCGTATGTGGAATCAGAAAATTCTGCTGGTGGAACTACAGTGACGATTGGTTAGGTGGTGTGATATATGGCAGTAAATAAAGTAGAATATGCAGGTAAGGTATTACTTGATTTGACGGAGGACACAGTGACAGAAGACCAGCTTTTAGAGGGTGCTGTGGCTCATGATAAAACTGGTGCAAAAATAGTTGGTGCGCTAATTAATCTTGCAGAAGACACTGTGACACCAGAAAATCTGTTAGCTGGTGCTACAGCTCATGATAGTAGCGGACAGCGAATTGTCGGAACGATGATACAGTCAAGCGGAGTCGACACATCAGATGCTACAGCATTATCAGAGGACATTGTATCGGGTAAGACAGCTTATGTTGGTGGCGAAAAAGTCACTGGAAGTATGGCAACGCTTGATGCAAGCAAGCCTACAGTTGGTATAGGAAGAATTACTTTGACCAAAGATAGCGAAGACCTTACTATGATTTTTAACAATGTTTCTCTTAGCAACGCATCAGCGTACCTAAAAAATGGAGGTTCGTTTCGGCTCTATGGCAATGGCACATTAGGTAGATTCTTTGGCGATGCGTTGCCAGAAGATGTGCGAAAAGGTAAGAGATTCACTTCAAAGGATGGTGTTGCTACTGGCACAATGGAAGCATCTAGCGGAGGTTCTGGTGGTGTACAGGTAAAAACTGGAACAACATCATCTCCTACTATAAATACTGGCTTGTCTAAGATTGATAAGCTGATAATCTATGCCGATAAAATCACATCAGTAGGTGTTGTAACTGCTGTGTATTCCGCAGATGGAAAAGCAAAGGTGACATTCTGTGGTGATTACAGCGTGTACTCAAAACCTTGTGGAATCACAGATAGGTCTGGTTTTAGCGTGTCTGGTGGTACATTCTCTTGGACAGAATCAGTGAAAGAATATAAATTCATGGATAATGCTACCTATAATTGGATTGCGATTGGAAGCTAAAACAAAATCAGAACTATAAGTATTTAAGGAGAATGGTGATGGAATATGTAGGCAGAGAAGAGCATGCAGAGTTCGCCAAAAGAATTGATGATGAGCAGCACAGGCAGAACAAGAGAATCGTAGTTATGTGTCTGATACAGATCAAGAGATGAAAGCGAGAACAAAAAATGGAAACTATTATATCATCCTGCATCACAGCAGCAGTAACGTTGATAATCTGTCTGCTGAACAACCACGGCCAGCAGGAAAAGACAAGAGCTCTTATGGAATACAAGCTAGATGAGCTGACCAAAAGAGTAGACAAACACAATCATGTGGTTGAACGTACATATAGTATAGAGAGGGAACTTTCTATTCAAAAAGAACAGATCAAGGTAGCAAACCATAGAATTGAAGATTTGGAGGGAATTGAACATGAACATTGAAACATTAATGCAGTACATGAGTTACATTTTAGCAGGAATTGGAGTGCTGGCTTTCTTGGTCAGCGTGATCGTGCAGGCAATCAAGGAGATGCCGGCACTGAAAAAAGTGCAGACGAATGTTGTGGCACTGATCACATCACTGATTCTGACACCGGCAGCAGTAATCGTCTTGTGCACCTATTATCAGATAGTGATTGAGTGGTATTACATTTTCGCATCATTCATTGCCGCTTTTATAGTTTACCTGGTCAGCACAGGCGGCTGGGAACGTGTGACAGAAATGTGGAATCGGAATGCATATAAGAAAAAGTAGAATTGTACCGGTGCAAGAGATGCATGCAGTACATGAAAGGAAGAGCAATATGAAGTTATTTATTATTTGTGGACACGGTGAAGGGGATCCGGGAGCCGATGGTGGTGGATATACAGAAGCAGAACGCGTCAGAACGTTGGCCGCCAAAATTAAAGAACTTGGCGGAGAAGCGGTCATTCTTGGGGATACGAGTAAAAACTGGTACAGAGATAAGCTGATAAGTACTTACAACTTCTCGGAAGATTCAAACATTTTAGAGCTGCATATGGATGCAGGCGGTGGATCGGCACGAGGCGGACATATCATCATCAAAGAGGGATTCACTCCAGACGAATACGATTTGTCACTTGCTCTTTTTATCTCTACATTAATGCCGGGAAGAGCCGAGAATATCAAGTATCGTTCTGACCTGGCAAATGTAGACCGGGCTGCCAAGAGAGGGCTGAATTATCGTTTAATGGAATGCGGATTTATTGACAATGATCAGGACAGAAAAATTTTTAATGATCATATTGCGGAAATCGCGGAAGGAATCCTCAGGGCTTTCGGAATTATTGTGACGAAAAAAACGACGGGAAAATGGATAAAAGACAAAGTCGGTGACTGGTGGCAGGATCCGGATGGAAGCTATCCACGGAACTGTTGGAGAAAAATAGCAGGGACATTTTACTGGTTTAACGAGAAAGGGTACGTTGTCCAGAATCAGTGGATTCAGTACCAGGGAAATTTCTACTGGCTTAACGGAACAGGGGGAATGCGGACCGGATGGAATAAGATTGACGGGGAATGGTACTTCCTGAATGATGGAGTAGTCGCACCAAAGAAACCGGTTGGGGCTATGTTAACCGGTTGGGTTCTGGCAGGTGGAAACTATTTCTATCTACGACCGAAGAGAGAAGGAAAACATGCACAGGGAACACTACTGGAAGGTGAGTTAAAAGGATATGCCGGTAACGACTATTATCTTGTTAAATCAGGAGAAGACAGACGTTATCAGACAGGCCAGATGCTTACCGGATGGAGACAGGCAGGAGATGATTATTACTGGTACAATACAATAGCCACAAAAGATATGCCGCTTGGAGCGATGTACAAAAATAAATGGTTAAAACTGCCAGAAGCATGGTATTACTTCAAAGATAATGGAGAAATGGCTTGTGATGAAACATTAGTAATTGGCGGTAAGAAGTACATGTTCGGAAAGAATGGATATATGCAGCAGAATGAATAATCACCATATCGCACTATACTTAACTTACTTAGGGAAAAGCATAACTGGCCGAATCAATAGTTGTGGTTTCAAAAGGATCCCCCAGAGCGTTTGTCCCTGGGGGATTGAATATTGTATCATGAGGGGCAAAAAAGGGGCAGAATATTGTACTTTGATATACGGTTTCAGAGTTGAAAACGTCTTAAAATACGTTATTTCACATTAGTTTGTACCTATTTATATGCATTGAGTAGCCGGTCTGCGGCATCGAACTTAATCTCTGAATTCCTTGTAAATCCAGTGTTTGCAAGGGGTTTGGAGATTTTTTATTATGTTTATGGGGCACAAATGGGGCAAACTATAAAATTTTTAACTCCCTTAGCTGTTCGTTTCGCTTACTTTCTAATTTCTTTGTGACGTGGAGATAAATTTCTTGTGTAATTCTGCTGTCATTATGTCCAAGCCTTTTTGAGATACTGTCAATGTCAATTCCTTGCTCCATCAGTAAACTGGCATGTGTATGCCGAAGAGTGTGCGGTGTGATTCTCCGCCCAATGATTCGTTCAGATGTTTCACGTAAATATTTAGAGTAGCAATCGAAGTTGATGTGTTCTTTCGTTGTTCCAGGGAAGAAAGCTGTGCTGAATGCCACTACAGTGCCTTTGTGGTAGCATAGGAGCACGTTTCTACAGACAGTGAGTAACTCGTCTTGTATATATACATCTCGCACAGAACACGGTGTCTTTGGGCTTGTAACGATGTCTGCTACATTGTCATACGTTTTCGTTACATGAATTTTCCTATTCTTCAAATCAACATCAGAAGTGTTCAGAGCTGCAGCCTCGCCAAATCGAAGACCAGACAAGGCGAGAAATTCAGTAAGCAACTTCCATTCTACAACGGTCATTCCAGCGATTAACTCCTTTAACTCCAATGATTCAACAAATTTGTTCTCTATTTTCTGCCGATGAGGTATATCACTGAAACGCTCTATCTTTCCAAGATAAGATATGTCTGCAATATAATCATTCTTGTATCCCCAACGTAACAACGCTTTTAATCTGATCATCCATTCATTTAGAGTGCTGTGTTCTCTACCAGTGCCGAGAAAACGTTCTCTGATGTATCCGGCTGTCAGCTTGTCAACATAGATATCTTTGCCAAGAATGCTCATAAGCGTGTTACACACGGCAATGTTCCGTCTGTAAGTAGATTGTTTAAGTGTCTTGACTTGCTCTTTTCTGTACAGCTCGACAAGGTCTTTTAAACGGATTCTGTCCACTTGCGGTGTGAGGGCACTCTCAATTTTATCTGACAGAGTCAGTGCTGCCATTTTACGATTCTTTGCTGTGTTTTTATCCATTACAACAGCTACTCGTTTTGACTTCCCGGTCATTGGATCGGTGTAGCGTTCCACAAATTTGTACTTGCCATTCTTTAATTCTTCAACCCACATAATCATCTTCCTTTCTATTTTTTGAGTACAAAAATAACAGCCCCACAACAGAACAACAGTTCTGCTTGTATGACTGCCCCGAAGATGATACAATATTATTGCTTCATATAATCTGCACCGCTCTTCGGAGTTTGGTGTGTCAACCGTTCCTGCGCCAACAGGAGCGGTTTTATTTTATTTAATTATCCCTGTTTACAAATTCGCTACATACATCTCTCAACTCTGTATATAACTCATCTGTAAGTTCTTCACCGGCATATTGTCTTGCCAGTAGTTCTCTTCCATAAGCTCTCAATTCTGTATCGGATAAGGAAGAAAGTTTGTTGTCATAAACGTATTCTTTTATATTCATGGTTCCTCTCATGCAAATGAACCTTGTTCCAAACACCGCAAATTAACTATTTACTGTAAACAAACTGAATATCTTTTGATGACCAGAAATCAGGAGCAACGCTAACCTCGAATTTCGAGAAAGTTGTAGGTACCTGATATGCAATCACACCGTTCATCTTCTTTCCAGCAGCAACACTTCCATCAAGCTGATTCTTTCCACTAGCTTCAGGGGCTTGAAGTCCAACAAGATCTTGTGTTAGTGAGTAATCATCGCAATAGGCTTCGAAATTCATTACGGAGCTGATGCTGATATCTTTTGATGAGTTGTTTGCAATCTCAAACTCAAGGATTAAGAACTCGTTTCCTTCGTCAGGGGTAGTATATTCCCCACCGGCAGATTCGGTGATGTTCACAAGTGTAATTTCAACATCATTGAGATTCACAGTATCTCCAACGTTAAATACAGTCTGTTCCGGCTCTGATTCATTCTTTGAAGCATCTTGCGTTGCGTCAGTAGAAGTGTCGCTGTTTACCTTTTTAGGTCCGTCATCCTTTCCACCAATAACAGAACCTATGATACCGAGTATAATAATTACGCCGATAACAATTAATACAGTTTTTAAACATCCGCCTTTCTTTTTCATTCGTGTTTCCCTCTCTTTCTTTTAGTGATATAGCCTTGTTTGCTAAGCGCACCACACGCTTTATATAATTACTGCTGATCTTTCATGTTGAAGAATCAGCTGAGTTTATAACTTCTCCAGAGTCTTTGTCTACGAAATTAACGGTAGTATTAATTTCATCTTCCGGAACAGCATTCAATGCTTGATAAATATTCCCTTCCATGTAAAAAGCAATAGCAACAAAGCTTTCAAGACCATTAAATGATGCGCCATCAACACTGACAGTGAATTCTGTCAGATCATCATTGTAAGTGATAGATTCAATGGAAGGGTAGTTTTCCTTATCTGCGATAATTTCTTCGTTACTTTCATCTACACTTTCCTTGATTGAACTAAGAAGTTCTTTATGAGCTTCCTTTGTCATTTTCATGGTGATAGAACCATCGTCGTTTTTAGTGATCTCTTTAACACCAGCTTCCTTAGCTTCTTCATCCAGTTCAGCTTCACCGTCTTTGACAAGGGAAGCTGGAAGTGTAACTTCAACGCTAAGTAGGTTCTTTTCGGCTTTCAGTTCCTCTCCATCATCAGACGACTGGTCTGTAGAAGTTTCACTTTTCACTTCATTTTTTGGAGTGCTACCGCAAGCAGTAGACGATAATGCCATAGCACCAACCAACAACATTGTTACAATTTTCTTTTTCATAAGCTTTTCCTTTCTTTTACGAGCCTATTCCTTTGAGTACACCACATACTCTATATAAACGCCGAAGCGGTTATATCTTATTTATTTGTTCGGATTTGTTGGTCTATCGAAAAAGCCCTAAGTAAATCCTCTAGTTCTTCTTTGTGTTTTGCGTCTAATTGCCTGTATGCATCTACTAAATATAATTCTTTTTGCGATAGATTGTCGATAGATACAGAAGGCTGAACGAGTACATCTTTTAAATTGGTTATTAAATGGTAAACGCTAATGGTTGTATCAAAGCAAGCAATTATAGAAAGAATTATAGAAAAAAGCAAGATTACTGTCATTACGTCTACTACAGGAATTAAAATTAACAAGGACTTAAAAATTGTTGCCAGGAAAAGCAGGGCTAATAAACACAATAATGATATTGTGTTTTCACAAAGCTCTTTTAAAATTTTAGTACTGTTTTGTGCCCATACTGATTGATTGGTCACTTTTTCTTTATACTTTTCTAAAATAGTGATTAGTAGTGCCACAATAGTTAAAGAAACGGAAAAAAGTGCAATTTCTATATTAATTACCACGCCATAATTAATAACATCTTCGTCAAATGGCGATAAAGTAATAGTTAAAGCAACAGAAGTGGCAAGACATGACGCCAACAAAATAAAAAATTTTTTTAATTTCATAAAATCAATTCCTTTTTACGTTTCTGAGTCAATTCTTTCTAAGTGACTAATTGCATCAAGAATATGTTTTTCGTCAGAATCTTTAAGCTGACTTACATTTTCAGGTAAATGTATAATAAAAGGATTATCTATGCTAGAACATCCTTTAGAATCTTTAGAAGCTTTTGCTTTCCACCTTCCACAACCTGCAGAAGCATAGCGAATAGAATCTCGTAAAAATTCATTATCTTTATTAATAATAAGATGTCCTTCTTCATTTTTCAAGTGTATACCCACGCTAGTGTTATTGTAAATATCATTTGTCTGATGCAAAAACTCTGAAACAGTTTTTATACCGTTCAAGAAATTTGGTGAAGAAAGAGTAATATCGATATCAGTCAAACAGTCGGCGTTATCGGTAACATATTTCCAAAAATTATTTTTTTCGGTCATTATACCTAATTCGAAGTAAAGATTTTTATTTTTCAGCGATTTAGATATGACTTTTGCAATAAGATTTTTTTGAGATTCAATGCTACTGGAAATATCGGAACTTTTTTCTATTAGCATCCATTGATTTTGAGTTTGAATTAAAATGTTGCATTTTTTGTAATTTTCAATTAGTTTGTCTCGAATCCCTTCGTCTGTTTTTGTGCCTATTGTTTCATGCACTTCTTTTGCAAAACTCATAAAAAAACAATTATCAAATACTCGCTTACAATACAGAGTATAATTCTTACCACGATAATTAAGTTCCTTGTTTTTTTCTTATGTTAAAGGACATTAACCAGTCTAAAAACTTTTTTTCCTTTGTAATGCCGCAAAAGGAATCTAAATCAAGCTGTATGTCTGGAATTAAAGAATATCTAGTTACAAAATAATCTTTAGTTTTTTCAAGCATCATTTGTTCCTCCAAAACACCAGTTCGAAGAATGGCGTTTTTTTATATGAAGTTAAAATACATTTGGACATTTATAAATTCTTGTATATATCGTGCCAGTTACATTCGTACTGTATTTTAAAGCATTTTAATAACCGTAAGATATGGAATGAAGTATATAATATAGTTATCAACGGTAGTATATACTCCATACTTATCACGGTAGCAGCTAATACATTCTTCCAGATATTCTTCTGTAACATCCAGAAAGTCTGCAATTTCATATTTATTTTGACATCCAGCATTGAATGCGTGGATGATTCCCACAAGTCCGATCAGGCGGTTGTAGCCGTGCAACCGGGCTTGACGTTCCTGCTTTCGATTTTCAATTATACTTTGATTATGGATATTTCCAACAGTTGTATAATAATGCCCCAATTCTTCGGCAAGCGCTCCGGCTTTTTGAATAGAGGTTGTTATATCTTGCCGTATAGCAATTCTATTTCCATAAATCCTACCATCACTGGATTGCAATGGCATTTCTTTTACAATCAGTCCCTCGTTGTAAGCAGACTCTAAAAGCTCTTCATATGCATCCATTGTGTAACACCTCCAATACATCTATATTACGCAATATGCTTTATGAAAATTATTCCCAGTTCTTGTCATTACTCATGAGGTTGTCATCATGTTGCTTCATTTCATCAGTTACTTCTATATCTGTACGTTCGTGAGCTGCATTAGCCATAAGATGAGGATGCATCTCCGCAATATTGTTCGGTCGATTTTTTATATCTATGGAACGTTCCCATTCTTTAGTTAATGTAAAATCGACCATTTCTCGTCCATGAGCATCGAGTTCACGGTACTTTTCCACAAAACGAAACTCTTCTACAGAAACAGTGTTTTTCATCTTTGGCATTTCAATAGCATCTTGAAATAAGTAATTAGCATCACATTTAAGAACTTCCATGATTTTAAATAGAATGGGTTCTTTAGGAGAGCTAACCTCGTTTTCATAATTTGAAATAGCTCCAATCGTAACACCAACAGAATCAGCGAGTTCATTTCTGGACATATCTTTACTTTCGCGTAATTCTTTTATACGACTTCCTACGCTCACTTAAATCACCTCTTTTTTATATTTTTATGTAAATATTGTATTTCATAAATCTTGGCATGTCAATATAAACAAACAAGAAATTTGTTAAAACATATTGACAAAGCAAGAATCTTGTTATAGTATCGTAAATGAAAAGAAACTTGTTAAAAAGAAAGGAGGAATCAAGTTGCTTGATATTACAGCATCAAACAGTGTTGTTGCGGTTCGTTTAAAAAATGTTATTTCTGAAAAGGGATTGAAGCAAGCAGCAATAGCAACAAAAGCTGGATTTACTGCACAAGAGTTAAATGACATGTTAAACGGAAGAAGAATTATGCGTGCGGCAGACATAGCATCATTAATTAATGTTGTAAAAGAATTTGGCGTAGATGCAAATTATCTTTTTGGAATCAAGAAAGGAGAGTGAGAGATGTGAAAAAGTTCGATGCATTAAAGATGGTCACAGACGAACAGAAGTTTTCAGAACTGGTATTTGACATGGTTTCGGAATGCAAAACAACCGAAAGGCTTACGGAGCTTCTGAGGGAAGAAATGCCAGAAAAAGAGCTACAGACATTGAAGTCCATAGCTCAATCGGGTTATCCGTTATCTTTTGATCGTAAACAGTAGTAGCAACCATTTCCGCCATGTGGTGAAAAGAAAGCAGCACGGAACTTGGCATCTTCATAAGATACACAGTTCGATACATGGTCTGGATTCATTTCATCGATTTGACAGAGAGATGTTTCGTTATCCAGATCGTGGATTTCTCCAGTTGCTTTGTTTAATACATAGCGGTTTCCATTAAATGGAGGGTTGTAGCGTCTCATATTGTCACCTGCCTTTCATTAGAATTTTGAAGCTTCTATAAAAAGGCTACTACTAATATTATGATGTGTCAATACAAAAATACTAGATAGAGTGCAAAACGAATGTTTGTTATACAAAATGTTGCGAAAATATTTTCGTAATTTTATGAAAGAATTTTATCATAACATGAAAATATTTTCAATTATTGACGAACTAATCAGTGATGTAGGAGGTGAGTAAAGTGGCTGAAACAATAGAAAGAAAACCATTTAAATCAATTCATATTGATACAGAAAAAGGAATTTATTTATTGAATGGCGAGGAAGTGTCAATGGTAAGCCGTATTGATTTGGAATTTAATAATGGAAAATGGTCGCTTCTTATCACAAGAGATGAACTGTATGTGCAGAAAGTGGGTGAGTAAAGTGGAGAAATACATCGAAGCATTAAAGGGAATTTCCTATTTTGAATGGATTAAGTTACGGGAAGGTATGGACAATGAATTTAACCGGTTAATCGGTGAATCCAAGAGGAAACTCGAACTCACCGATGTGGAGCGTGTAGGAAAAACTATCCGTTCACAATTTGGATAAACATAGGGTTGATTCTCCAATCGTTCCCTTTGTAATAAACGTGAACATAATCAAGACCATAAAAGCTATGTTCAAGTTCTTTATCCTTATTGCATGGAGAATAGATGGGAGCCCCCTCTTCCCACCAGAGATACGGTGATTTTCCGTATTCGCTGATTTTGCTGTCTGGGTCATCGTTAAGACATACCCACTCACCAGCAAGGCAAGCGTAAACTTTATTCATATAGTAAACCCCTTTCTTTATACTCGGCATGGCAGTGCTGTATTTAAAGTATAGGAGAAGAAATAGAAAATAGCAAGTGAGGTGAAAAACAATGATAAACAAACTTAATTATGGAAAAGTAAACGGAGATTCCGAAGAACTGCACGCGCTGAAAGGCTTTAAGGTCTTGGCTGTTGGCAACGGAATAATCAAAGGAGAGTGTGCGTTGAGTATCATGCTGATGAACGAGAACAACGTTGCTGTTGATTTAAGTATCACAGAAGACGGAGCGTACCTCAGCGATTTCTACGCACTGACAGAGGACATGATTCCACGCACTTATGATGACTAGAGAGGTGAGAAGAGATGCTGACAAGAGCACAAGCTGTTGCAGAGCTGGAACGCATCTATGAAATTCTTCCGCAGATTGCATCTGCACTGGCAGATGAAAGAAAGCCAGTTGCTCAGTACGCAAAGACATCGTACTTCAAGGATGTGTATGGTCAGTCAATGGGAACTGTTAAGAATCGGAAATATGGAATCATGAATCAGATCAAGCTTGGTCGGTATCCAAAAGATGCGATTATTGACAGATACATCGATAAAGCGGTCTACGCAGATTACAACCGATTCTTCAGAGCACTGGAAGGTGCAACAAGAAAGTATGTTCCTGAGTATGATCCAATCGAATCGATGATATTGGTACGGAAGATGGAAGGAGAGACAGATGCGGAACTGTAAGGAATGCAGAAGAAAGAACCACTGCATGGAGATGAGTAGATTCATTCCATGTACATCTTATGTGAAGGGAGGGAGACAAGGTGAATCAGATCGATATGATCGACATCCAAAGAAGAGCAATCCAGATAGTTAATACCAAGAGACAGCCAAGAAGAATTGAGCATGATGACAGAGAAGAAAAAAAGTCTGCTGTTATGACAGTAGTTGCGATGGGATTGGTAGTTGTCTTAGGAATCGCAACATGGGTTATCTTCGGATATTAAAATAAGCGCCCGGGAAAGACGGCAAATCTTCAGGCGCTTAGGTAATTAACCAACTTAATAATAACAATTCAAAAAGGAGAAAGCAATGAAAAAAGATAATTTTACCATAACTTTGGATAAGCTGAACGCAATCATTCCAATATTTGCATCAGAGTTTTGTGACATGAATGGTGTCAAAGACGAAGATTTGATTATGAAAGCATCAGCATACATTTTCGCAAACGTAGAACGGTACGTGCGTGGAGATAGAGACGTTGACGAAAAACTTCTTGCAATTAGCACACTTGTTCTGCAATTAGTACAAGAACTGCCATTGTGAAAGGAGAAAGCAATGTTGTTAGAAAAAACACTTGAAGTAAGCGTTTCAAAATTTGAAGAGCTGTGCAAAACAGATGCACGAATGGAAACGCTCAAAGCTTACATCAGCAATGAAGAAAACGGATATATCAAACTGGACACAGTGAAAGCAATTATCGGACTTCCGGTCAAGCACGAAGAACCATCGGTGTGGGATCATGAGGAACTGTCCTTTGATGAATTAGGAATCACACAGCACAAGATGCACAAGAGACTTGCGGATAATTACAACGCGGAGGAAAGAGAAGATGTCTAAATTATATGAACTTGCAGAAGAGTACAACGAACTGCTTGAAATGATGGAAGATGATTCCGTAGATATGGAAGTGCTTCGTGACACACTGGAAGGTGTAGAAGGAGAGATTGAGATTAAGGCTGAGAACCTTGCGAAGATTATTAAAGAGCTGGACGGAACAGCAACCATGATCGAGACAGAGATCAACCGTCTGAAAGCGAAGAAAGATGCTATTAGTAACAATGCAAAGAGTGCGAAGAAGTACCTTGAGAGTGTAATGATTGCAACCGGCAAGAAGAAGTTTAAGACAGACCTTTTCGGATTCAGTATTCAGAAGAATCCACCAAGCCTTGTTATTGACCAGGAAGAAAACATTCCAGATGAGTACTGGGTGGCACAAAAACCGAAACTTGACAACACAGCACTTAAAAAGTGGCTGAAAGAGAACAAAGCAGACTTTGCTCACTTAGAGCAGACAGAAAGCTTGCGTATTAGATAGGAGTGAAAAGATGCTTACATTTAGAGATTTGAAAGCAAGCGAAATAGACTGCCGAATTTCAACGGTGAAATCAAATGGTATATCACTGTTGCTATACAAGGATGCGAGAGTTGATCAGAATGTCTTAGATGAGGCAGTCGGACCTTTTAACTGGCAGAGATCACATGAAGTGATAGACGGTAATCTGTACTGTACAGTATCAATCTACGATGCGGAAAAAGGTATCTGGGTATCAAAACAAGATGTAGGAAAAGAGTCTTACACAGAGAAAGAGAAAGGTCAGGCATCCGATTCTTTCAAGAGAGCGTGTTTTAACTGGGGAATTGGAAGAGAACTGTACACAGCACCATTCATCTGGATCAGCTCAAGTAATTGCAACATTAACGGAACAAAATGCAATGACAAGTTCGAAGTAGACCACATTGTTATTGAGGACAAGACAATCAAAGAATTGTCCATCAAGAATGAGAAGACTGGAAAGATTGTGTACACAATGGGAAAGACAACAGCCGAACAACCAGTGACACCACATACTCTTGATGCTTCTCATGTAGCAACATTACAAACGTGCATCCAGAGTCACGGACAGACCGTTGAAAAGGTTTGCAAAACATTTAAGGTCAAATCACTGGAAGAACTGAACATTGAACAATTTGACTACTTGATGAAAAGAATGGGTGAGAAATAAATGCGTTTCACTGGAAAACTCAAAGAACCAATTATCGACTTTGTAACGCATCGTCTGACCATTCTATTTGAGCCAAATGAGGACTTTCTTGAGACTTACGAGGAATTGAAAGGCAAAGAGGTTTTAAGCCTTGAGATAAAGCCATACAGGAAGAAAAGAAGTCTTGATGCTAATGCTTACTACTGGGTACTACTCACCAAGCTTGCAAAGGTAATGAACACATCGAATGCAGAGATGCATAACTTGATGTTGATTCACTACGGAGAGCCGGAGATCATTGAAGGAAAGCCGGTATACATGACAGTACCGGATACGGAAGATGCGGAAAAGAAAGTGATGCAAGCAACAGAATATCATCTGATGCCAACATTACAAGTAAGGCAAGGCTTGGACGGTATCATGTACAGAACGTACAAGTTGTTGAGAGGTTCAAGTACCTACGATACATCAGAGATGGCAAGGCTCATTGATGGACTTATTACAAGCTGTAAGGAAGCAGGACTTGCAGCATCAGAGATTGCGACACCAGATGAGAAGAGATTACTGAAAGAAAGGTATGGAGTGGACATTGGCTAAACGATTGAAAAGTGTGTTCACTGATGATATGGACCACTGCTTCTTCACTGGATATCCTTATCCACACATACACCATATCTTTTGTGGCAGCAGAAGAAAGATATCTGAGAGATACGGATTTGTGATTCCCCTTGCACCGTATCTCCATGAATTCCAAAAGGGGAGCGTACATGACAATCCGAATCACGGTTTGGACTTGGAACTCAAGCAGATGGCTCAACGATATTTCGAAGAGCATATAGGCAGCAGAGAAGAGTTCAGAGAGGTGTTCGGAAAGTCTTGGTTATAACAGGTATTAACCTTGCGGATAAGGTTGATATATGAACTCCTAATGGCTGACTGAACAGCATGTCACAATCCTTTTCAAAAGCATGATGATTCATCTCCTCGGCTTGTCCGGGGAGAGAAAGGAGAACAATGCAGACTTACGATATTGACATATTAGATTACATTAGAACCGGACATGACAGAGCAATCACAAGAGCTGAATTGTCTGATCTGACCGGTATAGATGATAGAACGATAAGAGACATGATCCATTACGCAAGGAGAGATATACCGATTCTCAACATGCAAGATGGAAGAGGGTACTTCATTCCAGATATGAATATCTTAGAAGAAAGAATGATGCTGATGAAGTACATCAGACAAGAAGAAAGCCGGCTGAAGAGTATCGGCTGGGCACTAAAAACAGCAAGGCGAACAGCCAAGAATTGCAACATGGAGGTAGACACAGATGAACTCAAACCGAAAAGGGAAAGAGGGAGAAAGAGAGTTAGCAAATCTGCTTAAAGACAGATACGGATATGATTGCCGGAGAGGGCAGCAGTTCTGTGGATCCAATGGAGATGCAGATGTAGTCGGTCTTCCTGGCATCCATATTGAGTGCAAGAGGGTAGAGAAGCTTAACATCTATGAAGCTGTGGAACAGTCCATAAACGATGCGAGAGAGGGCGAAATGCCTACGGTAATGCATCGGAAGAATCACAAGGATTGGCTGGTCACAATGAAGTTTGAAGATTGGATGGAATTGTATGAAAGGGGACTACATAAAGATTAACCGGTCACTTCTCGAGTGGGGGTGGTACAAAGACAAAAACACTTCCAGATTGTTCATACACATGCTTTTAAAAGCGAACTGGAAGGACGGATTTTTCTTAGGAATTGAGATAAAAAGGGGGTCGTTCGTATCTTCTTTAGCCAAATTATCTGAAGAAACTAACCTTTCAGTTAGAGAGATAAGAACAGCAATAAAACACCTAGAATCGACAGGCGAAGTGACAAGCAAAAAATATAACAAATTCAGCGTATTTACGGTGAATAATTACTGTTCGTATCAATCGAGTGACACGCAAAGTGACAAGCAACCGACAAGCAACCGACAAGCAAGTGACAACAATAGAAGAAGGGAAGAAAGGAAGAAAGAATATATAGATACTAACGTATCTATAAAGCAGCATAGCATTCAATCCATCATCGATGCATGGAATCAGCTAGAGCCTTACGGAATCAAAATGATTTACCGCATCAACCCGGGTTCTAAGAGATGTACTTCACTGATTGCCTTACTTGAGCAATTCGGAGAAGAAAAAGTGATACAAGCTGTTGATAAGGTCAAACAGAGTGACTTCCTTCAGGGAAAGACAGATGCGAGATTCTCACTGAACTTCGATTGGTTCATCAATCCGAATAATTTTGTGAAGGTGCTTGAAGGAAAGTATGATGAACGGCACGATAAGAAACCAGCAACGAAGAACAATAACAACTTTGAGAGAAGACATTACGACATGGATGATCTGGAAAGTAAGTTGCTAGGAAGGTGATTAAGAATGGCAGAGATAAAAAGCAGCTGGGCTGTATGCTCAGTCTGCGGAAAAGAATTTGAGATAGTTGGCAATCGAAAGAAGTATTGCAGCAAGGCTTGCTGTGCAGAAGCCAGTAGAAAAAAGTCTTGTGAGAGAGGTAAGGCAAGATACAGAGCATTAACTGCCGAACAGAAGAAAGCGGAATGGGAGAAGAGAAAGAGAGCCATGCCGAAAAAGAAAAAGGCTGCAAGAGAGCCAAAGTACCAAAATGAGATAGCAAGGATTGCAGCAGAAGCAAGAAAGCTTGGGATGAGTTACGGAGAGTACGTTGCAACCGGCGGAAGGAGAAACAATGGGTAAGACACTTGATGTAGAAGAATTTCTTTCATGGCTGAATGAAACTGAGGAAGAACTAAAGGGAGAAAGAGCGGATGAGCTGAACCCTGATCGCAAGGATGAAGGAATCCTACTGGCAACCGAGAATGTCAGAAAGTATGTCGAGAAGATGTGCAAGATTGATGATGCCGATGAGGACTGTAGATGGATTCCGGTAACGGAAAGACTCCCAGAAGATGAAAGTGATGTTCTTACAACAATCGCATCCAAGAGCGGTAGCGGATACAGAGAATACAGTGTTGGATGTTACATCAAGGTATTTGATGAGGATGAGGAAAAGCACTGGCTTGATAGACGACAGTATGGATACCTTGAGTGGGACAGATATTCAAACGGACATGGCGGTTGTTCACTGTACAAGGTGACAGCATGGATGCCACTTCCGAAACTGTACAAGGGATAAAGACCATGAATAGACAAGAGAAAGAGGATCAGGCGCAGATTGAGTACCTGAGACGATGGTAAAGAGAAAAAACAGAAGAGAAAGAATCTGTTAGAAAAACTGAGAAAGAGAGGCATGAAATGAAATACAAAGTTGGAGACAAGGTAAGAGTTAGAAGAGACTTGGAAGAATACGGGCAATATGGTAAGTATGGCGCAAATAGAAATATGGCAGAACTGCACGGAAGCATTGTTGAGATTAAAAAAGTAGAAAACGAAGAGCAACGATACGAAATCAATGATAATCTCTATTACTGGACGGACGAAATGTTTGAAGGATTGGCAGAGAATGAACTGACAGCGGAAGAAGCGTTCAAGACATTGGGAGATATGTGCGCAAGAGGCTGTAAAGCTTGCGAGTTAGGAAAACTCGTCAAAGAATCTGGATATTTGCTTTGTGGGGATTACGGAAGAGAACATCCTGACAAAGTAGTTGAAATTCTCAAACAGAGGAAAAAAGAGCATGAGAAGAAAGAGGTTGAGACGGAGTTTACGTGGTGTGTGCTGATTATCGAAGCTGATACTCATACCTTGAAACACGAAGAAAAGGTTGGAACTGATTTCAAATCAATTGATGCGAAAAAGGCAGAAATCCTTAAGAAATACTGTTCAGAGCATGATGGAAAATATTATGCAATCAGCGAGCGCAGATGCGTAGTAAAGGAGTAACCATGAACACAGGAGAAAAGATAGATTACATGATTCAGTGTTTACAGGTAGCAAAAGGAGAAGCCATGTTTTTGGACGAATACGATTCTAAAAACTGGGAAACCGATATGAGATGGTTATCTATGCACAGAGCGCCAAACAAAGCATTGATTAAGGACAACCTTAGAAATGCAGCAAGAATGGGGTTCCAGCTTGCGAATGAGGTGAAGTGATGAAAGATTTAATCGTAGATTGCTTTGCTGGTGGAGGGGGTGCATCAGTTGGAATTGAGATGGCACTCGGCAGACCGGTAGACATAGCAATCAACCATGATCCAGACGCTATATTGATGCATAAGACCAACCACCCGGACACACTTCATCTGACCGAGGATATTTTCAAGGTCAACTTAAAGAAATATGTAAAAGGACAGCATGTGGCTCTTATGTGGGCGAGTCCGGATTGCACAAGCCATTCAAAAGCAAAAGGTGGTAAGCCAAGAGAGAAAGGCTTGAGGATACTTCCGTGGGCAGTATATAAGCACGCAAAAGCAATTCTGCCGGATGTAATTCTTATGGAGAACGTAGAAGAGATACAGCAATGGGGCCCGCTGGATGAAAAAGGATATCCAATTCCAGAGAGAAAAGGCGAGGATTACAAGAAATTTATTACGGCAATGAAGAGTCTCGGGTACCGTTTCGGTAGTAGAGAATTGATAGCTGCGGACTACGGAGCACCGACCACAAGAAAGAGATGGTATGCAGTATTCCGTAGAGATGGACGGGAAATCAGATGGCCAGAGCAAACTCACAGTGCTGACGGCATCGACTTTAAGAAGTGGAAACCTTGTGGAGATTACATTGACTGGTCAGATCTTGGCAGTTCGATATTTGACCGCAAGAAGCCACTTGCAGAAGCTACACAGAAGAGAATTGCAAACGGCATCAAGAAATACGTTATCGATGCTGAGTCTCCTTATATCGTGAGAAACGGAGAAGCATTGGCATACATCATCCAGTATCACGGAGAGACGAGAGCCGGTGATTCAAGAGGACAGCTTTTGACAGAACCAATTAAGACGATTGATACATCGAATAGATATGGACTTGTGACAGCATTTATCACGAAGTATTACAAGACGGGGATTGGACAGGGCTGTGATGAACCATTACATACAATTACGACATCTCCGGGGCATTTCGGATTGGTATCAGCATTTCTGATTAAGTATTACGGCGGTGGGTGCGGACAGACACTGGATAGACCGCTTGATACGATCACAACGAAAGACCGTTTTGGACTGGTGAATGTAATCCTGGATATCAAGGGCGAGAAATACATCATATCAGATATCTTTTTGCGGATGCTGAAGCCGGAAGAACTAAAAGTAATGCAAGGGTTCCCGAAAGATTACATTATAGACCGGGATTATAACTGGAAGAAATACCCGATTGCAAAACAGGTGGCAAGGATTGGAAACAGTGTAGTACCGATTATGGCAGAAAAGCTTGTAGAAGCAAACTGTCCGTATCTGAAAGTCGGTGAGAGAATGCCGAACATGAGCATTGATGATACACAGGAACAATTAAGATTTGCTTAAATAACAGCACCTTGACAATTGAATATTGATGGTTGGAATGGTATAATTTCCGTATAAATTAAATGTACGGGAGGTACCGAAAATGGCAATTAACAGATTAAAAATTGTAGTAAGTTTGTTGCATGAAATTGCGGATGGAAATATTCCTACGGCAGAAGATTATGGAATCACAGAACAGGATTTAAACAATATTTTGTATGAAATTCAGAAGGAGAATTTTGTGGACAATTTGAAAGTGAATTTTGATAAACATAAACAGCCGATTGTTACTACGGATCATGCTAGAATCACAATAAAAGGTATGGAATATTTAAACAATAATTCTGCTTTAATGAAGACGTATAGAGGACTAAAAGAAGTACGAGAATGGCTTCCATTTTAATGAATCATCTACCAACCATCAATATTCGGTGGTTGGTATTTTTTTACGCATTTTTAAGGAGAAAGGAACGAATTATAATGGCAAAATTTAATATTGAGGTAGAACTTGATTGGGTAGACGAGGAAACCGGATACACAATTGATGAAGAAATTAAAGAACAGGTTGTAAGTGGTGTTAAGGATGCACTTCTTAGAAAAGCAACAGATGAAGCAGTACAGAGAGTGGATAAGGCTATTGCAGATAAGATTCTTAAAGCAGAAGAAACAATTCAAGACACTGTAGACAAATTTGTTAAGACTGTATCGGAAGAAAAGATTGCAGAGATTGCGATTCCTGTAAAAGAAGATTCTTGGAGTAGCAAAGTAGCATATATACCGTTGTCTGAATATGTAGGAAAGCGGTTTGGATTGTTTCTTACAGAGAAGAGATACGATAGAGACGGACGCACTGCAAGTTATTCCAGTGACAGAAACCTATCTGCTGCCGATCTCATTACGAGACAATATTTGGAAAAAGAACTTGGTACAAAAGTAGAAAATATGATTGCTACTGCAAAAAGAGAAGTGGAAGAAAGTCTTGTGAAGTCACTGGAACAGAAATTAAAAGAGAATCTTGCGAAAGAAACGATCGAGAGAATGAATATCCCTGATGTTTTGAAGAGGTTCAGTGAGATGGCACTTGAAGATAAAGCTGAATAAATGGATGGAGAAAGAAGATGGGATGTAAACGGTTATGTATCGTAGACATAGGCAACCGGAAATGCTGTATGGAATGCGAGAAGCACGAAGAATGCAATATTCTGTGTAATGATTTGGACCAATATGAATACATGGAAGAATGCCCGGATTATGTAAAGGAGAATGAAGCCATTAAAATTGTTAAGCAAGGTGGAAGAGATGAAAAATAAAGAGCAGACAAATGCTTGTTACGGTTGCTTCGGAGCTGCAAATGGTGATTGTGATGAGTGCGCTAAGGATTGGAGTGATAAACAGTGAAACGGAGTACAGACACACGCTGGAGTCCTGCAGAGATCCAGCAGAACCAAAAAGAACATTATGCTGCTATGGCAGAACATCCACCTGATCGGAAGGCAAGCGAGAAGTTTCACTGACCGGCATACAAAGCAGGCAATCTGATCGAAGCGCAGGGGCAGCAGTTGTGGCATGGAGATGTAGCAGAATACTTGGCAAGAAAATACAAGATAGGGGATGATGCCAATGGAGAAGAGACTGGAAGAGAACAATGTGAAGAACGAGAACAACCGGAAAAAAGAGTATCTGAGAGGATACAGAGCCAACAGAAGACGAATCAGTAGAATTGACGATGAGGTAAGAGAACTCAGGGAACTTGCAGAATCTACGAAAGCAACAGACTATTCGGGGATGCCTCATGGAAGTGGGAATCAGAAAGATTTGTCAGATGAACTGGCAAGAATAGATTCCCTGGAGAAAAAACTTGAGATGGAAAAGAGCAAATGTATCGAATCGTATATATCCATTGAGAATCAGATTAAGACAGTGAAGAATGAAGATGAAAATGACGTACTGTTTTATCGATACATTAAGGGATTGCGTTTTTGGGAAATCGCTGAAAAGATGGATTGTACAGAACAGTGGGTTCATAAGTTGCATGGGAGAGCATTAGGACGTTTAAAAATACCAAAATAATTTATTATAGTTTATTGAAGTTTAGTATAGATGTGTGAGAGAATTACAATGAGCCTGAGGCGGAAAGCTGATGGCTCGTCCTCTCTTTGTATAAAACCCAAGAAGCACCCTTCGGGGTGCTTTTCTAATGCAAAAATTAGGACTATTAGTTCAGCAGGTTAGAAGTTGATAGGAAGGAGTGTTGCAGGATGGCAAGAAAGCTGACTGATAAACAGAAGAAATTTGTTGAAGAATACCTGATTGACCTGAATGCAACACAGGCTTGCATCAGGGCAGGTTATTCACCTAAAACAGCAATGGAACAAGGCTATCAATTACTTCAGAAAACTTCAGTTCAAGAAGCTATTGCTGAACGCATGGCAGCAAGGTCGAGAAGAACTGGAGTGAATCAAGATAGGGTTGTATTAGAGCTTGCGAAAATCGCATTTGTCCGAATGCCAGACGTTGTTGACAGTAACGGGAGAATCAAACAGGATGCATCTGCTGACGATCTGTCTTGTATTGAATCAATCAAATATAAGAAATCTGATAATGAATTTGGAGGAAGTGTTGAAAGAGAAGTCAAGATTGCTTCCAAGATAAAAGCCCTTGAACTGCTTGGTAAACATTTAGGCATGTGGAACGATAAGTTAGATGTGAATGTGACAGCCCCTATTGTTATTTCAGGAGCAGATGCACTTGAGGACTAAATATAGACAGCCATCAAGTCAATATGTATTTGGGTATCAGAAGTACATACTGCACCCGGACTATTACAAGACTACAAAGTCCGGCAAAGTAAATATCAAATTGCCGGAAGTAGTCGGTAAGGGTTACGGTACATTTTGGCGGTGGAGAGGTAGATACAGAGCAGTCAAAGGGTCCCGTGCTTCTAAAAAGTCGAAGACACAGCATTATGGTATATCACCAACATGATGAAGTATCCTGATGCTAATACCTTAGTTGTCAGGAAGACATACAGGACATTAAAGGATTCCTGTTTTACAGAGTTAAAATGGGCGATCCACCGACTTGGTGTTGACAGCTTCTGGGATATTAAAGAGTCACCACTTGAAATGACCTACAAACCGACAGGTCAGAAGATCTATTTCAGAGGTCTTGACGATCCGCTGAAAGTAACATCCATTACTGTCGATCAGGGTGTATTGTGCTGGATGTGGATTGAAGAAGCATATGAGATCAGTTCAGAGGACGATTTCAATATGCTCGATGAATCTATCCGTGGAGCAATACCGGAAGGTTCAAACCTGTTCAAACAGATCACCGTAACATTCAACCCTTGGAATGAACACCATTGGTTGAAGAAACGGTTTTTTGATAACCCTGATGATGAAACCCTTGCACTTACAACCAATTACAAGTGCAATGAATGGTTAGATAAAGCCGATCTTAAGGTTTTTGAAACCATGCGAAAGCAGAACCCAAGACGTTACGCAGTGGCAGGTCTTGGGGACTGGGGTATTGTTGATGGTCTTGTGTATGAGAATTGGCACGAAGAAGCCTTTACACTGGAACAGATCAGACAGCAATACAAGATTGATTCAGCCTTTGGCTTGGACTTTGGTTATACAAATGACCCATCTGCATTGTTTTGTGGATTCATTGACACGAAGAACAAAAAGATATTCGTGTGGGATGAAATGTATAGTGCAGGTCTTTCCAATGAGCGAATATATCAGAATATCACTGATATGGGCTATGCAAAGGAAAGAATCACAGCGGATTCAGCAGAACCAAAGTCTATTGATCAGTTAAAGGGTTATGGTCTTAGGGTCAAAGGTGCTGAAAAAGGTAAGGACAGTATCAACAGCGGTATTCAGTTTATTCAGGACTTTGAAATCATCATACACCCAAGATGTGTGAATTTCTTGACGGAGATCAGCAACTATACTTGGGATAAGGACAAGTTCGGTAATAAACTGAACCGCCCTATTGATGACTTCAATCATTTGATGGATGCGATGCGATATGCATTAGAAAAATATATCAAGAAAGGTAACGGCTGGATATTCTAGCCAATTTGGTGTGCAAAATGGAAATCTTAGGTACAAAGTATGAGTTGATTAAAAATGATCATGGTCTGATAGAAGTAAATGTTGACGGAAAGTGTCAGACTTATGCGAAGGTTATCAGAATCAGACCACTACAGAATATGCTTTACGGTGAAGCAACAGAAGATGAGAGAAAGAAAAGACACAGCGAAGTAATGCGGCATGAAGTAATTCATGCTTTTTTTAATGAGAGTGGTCTTAGTGACTATTCGAACAATGAGGAACTGGTTGATTGGCTTGCAATGCAGTTTCCGAAAATGCTCAAGGTATTTCAGGAGCTTGGTTGTACAGAGTAAGTAGAAGAAAGGGGTGATAAATTGCTTACGATCGAAGAAATAAAGATGTTCATTGATGAAGATGCTGCATCAGTGAAAAAGCATTTTGCAAGAATAGGTGAACGCTATTTTGACGGTGATCACGATATAAAAAATTACAGAATGTTTTACTTCAATTCTGATGGTCAGCTTGTGGAAGATACAAGCCGGGCAAATGTAAGAATACCACACCCATTCTTTAAGGAACTGACAGAACAGGGTACACAATACACCCTTTCAGGTTCAGATGGTTTTGTATTCAGTGATGTGCCTGAATTACAGAGTGAACTTGATGCAAGATTCAATAACAATGATGATTTTATTGATGAACTGTCAGAAACACTTACGGACTGTCAGACAAAGGGTTTTGCTTATATGTATGCTATGAAAGACAGCACTGACAAGTTGAAATTTACGTGTGCTGACAGTATCGGTGTTGTGGAAGTAGAAGCACGATTTGCAGAAGATAAGAAAGACCATGTAATTTACTGGTACGTTGACCGGGTTGACAAGGAAGGTCACAGAATAAAGAAAATCATGGATTGGGACGATGAACAGGTTGTTTATTATGTTCAGACAGATGAATGGGAAATACAGCTTGATGATAAAGCCAAGGTGAACCCAAGACCTCATATACTGTATCAGGTTGATGGTGATGATAATACCTATATTGATTCACTTGGATTCTTGCCATTCTTCCGGTTGGATAATAACAAGAAACAGTTCAGTAACCTGAAAGCAGTAAAAGATCTGATTGACGATTATGACCTTATGGCATCCAGTCTTTCCAATAACCTGATTGACTTTGACCATCCATTATATGCAGTTAAAGGGTTTGAAGGTGATAACCTTGATGAATTGCAGCAGAATCTTAAGACAAAAAAGATTGTTGGTGTCGGTTCAGATGGTGGTATTGAAGTACATACAGTAGATGTACCGTATGAAGCACGAAAGGTTAAGTTGGAACTGGATGAAAAGAACATATACCGTTTTGGTATGGGTCTGAACTTGTCAGGTCTGAAAGATACATCAGCAACAACCAATATTGCAATCAAGGCAGCCTATTCACTGCTTGATCTTAGATGTAAACACCTTGAAAGGAACATCAAGCGGTTCTTGCGTAAGATCGTAGCAGTATGCATTGATGAAATCAATCAACAGAATGGTACAGATTATCAGATCACAGATGTTTATTTTGAGTTCACCCATGAAGTAATGAGTAATGAACAGGAAAATGAACAGAATGAACTTACAGAAGCACAGAAACAACAGGTACAAATCAACACACTGATGTCACTTGCAAACGTTTTTGGTGATGATCTGATTATTCAGTATATTTGTGATGTTCTTGATATTGATTATGAAGATGTGAAGGACAAGTTGCCGGATAATGAAGCTAATAAGGTGCAGCAGGTGCAAGATGATCTTGATTCTATTATACCGGATGATGAAGGTGGTGGAATAGGTGAACAAGGCACAGAAGGAAGTACAACAGGCACAGCTTAATGATGAAAAGAAAGTAATCAAGCTGTTAGAAAGAGTATATGAACAGGCGAAAAAGGATTGTGAACAGAAAATCAGGGAACTGTCTGCAAGGACAGACCTTGAAAATCTGCAAAGCATCATATACCAAAAAGAATATCAGCAGATTATGGTTGATCAGATAGAATCAATCCTGTATGACTTGCACGAAGGGCAGTTTACAACAATAGCTGATTATCTACAGCAGTCATATATCAATGGTTATGTGGGGATGTATTACGACCTGCATCTTAGCGGTATACCGCTTGTAATACCAATTCAGCAAGATCAGGTTGTCAAAGCATTGAAAACCAACAGTAAACTGTCAAGCAGTCTGTATAAGCGTTTAGGTGAAGATGTTGATTATCTGAAGCGGTCAATTCGTGCCGAACTTTCAAGGGGAATTGCAAGCGGTTCAACTTGGAATGAAATGGCATTAAGGATTGCCAAGGGTATGAACAGCCCTTTTCGTAAAGCATATAACAATGCGATACGGATTGCCCGGACAGAAGGGCATAGAATACAGAATGAAGCAGCCCTTGACGGTCAGCATGGGGCAAAGAAAAAGGGTGCTGATATAGTCAAACAGTGGGATTCCACACTTGACGGACGGACAAGGGACGAACACCGGGAGTGTGACGGACAAATCAGGGAAATTGATGAACCGTTCGATGTTGGCGGTGAGAAAATGCAAGCACCGGGTGTTGGCGGTTCTGCAAAGAACGTTTGTAACTGTCGGTGCTGTCTGCTGCAACGTGCAAAATGGGCATTGGACGAGAAGGAACTTGAAACTTTAAAAGAGCGTGCAGAATTCTTTGGGTTAGATAAGACAAAAGAGTTTGGTGAGTTTAAGGAAAAGTACCTAAGCGTTGCTAAAGAAACAGAAAAAGGTTCGTATTTAACATCTGTTAAAAGGATCGGAACGAATAAGGTTGATTTAGATTATATTAGATCAGAAGGATTTAGAAAGAAATTTAATAAAATTACAACAAATACTGCTATCAATGATGCACTTAGAAGTTATGCAACAGCAATGTTGACTCATAGAAATGGAACAGATGGAGAAGATTTATATATTATTGATACAGATGGAAAACTGATTCTTAGAGAAATATCAGGAAAGAATGAATTAGGAGTTACAATTTCAAAAGAAGATTCGGAGAGGATAAGAAAACAAAATGGAACTATAGGAATACATAATCATCCAACGAACATACCGCCGACAGGTAGCGATTTTGTAGCTGCTGGATATAGAAAATATGACTTCGGGATAGCAGTGGCTCATAGCGGAAGGGTATATAAGTATAAAGCTGGAAGTAAGCCGTTTCTTCCTGGAATGTTGGATGGACGAATTGACAAATACCAGAATGAACCTTATAATTTGAGTATAGAAGAGGCACATACAAGAGCATTAAATGAAATATCAAAGGAGTATGGTATAATATGGGAAGAATTAAAATAAGATCATATATGGATGTTGTTATTACGAATCCAGATATGACACCAGAAGAAAGAGAAGAAGAACTTCAGCGTCTGAAAGAAGAAAGCGAAAAATTAACAGATTGGCCGGAGATTTTTTAATACCATTGATCAGAAATGACCGGTGGTATTTTTGTACACATTTTTAAGGCGAAGAGGTGAGAAGTGTAAGATATATTTTGAAAAGAAGATAAAGGAGGCGTTGTAAATGAATGTTTTATGCTCGAAATTTGAAAAGGCGCATAAAGATTTTGTACTTCATTTTGGATATTGTCCTAAAATTCCAAATGAGATAGATTTTGATCAATCGGCATATGCAGATGATTTATTAAAAAGCGTTGCCGACAACTATGATTATACAGTTAAGAAATATGGTACGCAGGTACCAAAAAAGTATCCCAAACCAGAAATAATAATTGATTAATACCATCGGTCAAAAAATGATTGGTGGTATTTTTATACCCAATTTTAAGAAAGAGAGGTCAAAGATATTGATTATTACAGGTATGGCGCACTTTCAGAGCGTGTGCAAAAAGAAGATGGTGGAATGGTATAACAAAAACGGCTATGCCGTTACACCGACAACACCGCCGATTGATTTATCTAATGTGTTTGTGGTGTGGTCTTGTAAAACGCTTCAGAACTATAAATGCCTGGTATCTACTACAGTAAGCGGCGATGGTATTTATGCAGAGTATACCTATAACGGTGATAAGCAGGAGCTGTATGAAGATGTATACGGTAAAATAACTAATACATGCCATACAGAAGAATAGGAGGTAGTGAATTATGAATTTCAAAGAAGCGTTTAGAGAAATGAAATCTGGACTCGCGGTAAAATTACCGTCATGGTCTGGATACTGGTGGTGGGATGAAGAAGCTCAGACGATTCTCATGTACACCAAAGATGGCGGCTGTCTGGACATTAGAGAAACACAGAGAGTGGAGTATACGATTCAGAACATTCTTTCAGATGAGTGGATTTATGCTAATGGTCGAAACTGTCCGATTCTTGGCGGAGAAGCAACCTTTTCTTTCGGAGAAGCAATTAAATATCTGAAAAGAGGGTTCAAAGTAGCTCGTAAAGGCTGGAACGGAAAGAAACAGTACATCCAGCTCGCCACAGGGATCTCTTACAAAGCAACAGATGGTGAAATCGTAAACTGCGAACATAATGCCATCGGTAATATGGCTATCGCATTCTGCGGAACATCTGGTGTTCAGATGGGATGGCTTGCTTCCCAGGCTGATATGCTGGCAGATGACTGGGTGTTCGCAGAGTAGAAAGGCGGTGATCCAGAATCTTCCAACTATGGGTAAAATAGTATTTTTAAGACATCCGCAAGGGTGTTTTTCTTTTGTCCGAAAAAGGCTTATGACGTTTAAACTGCTGCTGAAATGACTCCTGCAACATGAGATATAAACTGTTGACCGTTCCCGGTGACACCGGATATAAAAACATGACGGAGAAAGGAAGAAGAAACATGGAATTTTTAAAAGCATTTTTTGGTGATAAGGCTATCACCTACGATGAACTGGTACAAGCAATCAATGCCTATAACGGTGATGAAAAGAACAAAGAGAAGCTGATCAAGATGGTTAACCTTACTGATGGTGGTTATGTGTCTAAGGACAAATACACCAACCTTGAAACTGACCTTTCCGGTAAGACTACAGAACTGACCAAGGCTAATAACCTGATTGAAGAACTGAAAAAGTCAGCCGGAAAAGATGAAGAAACACAGCAGAAAATCACTGCATATGAAACAGAGATTGCAGACCTTAAGAAAGAGAATGCAGAACTGAAAACAGAAAATGCATTGAAATTTGCGTTGGTTGCAGCCGGTGCGGTTGATGTTGATTATCTTGTATTCAAGGCAAAGGAAAAAGGTGAAATCAAACTTGGTGATGATGGAAAAATCAAGGGTGAAGATGATCTGATTTCAGGTCTTAAAACACAGCATCCTACCATGTTTGAAGCATCCAATGGTAATCAGCAGCAGAGTGGTAACAGAAAGATTATTGAAAACAACCTGCCGGGTGGGGATAAAGACAAGACAGTTACCAAAGAACAGTTCCTTAAGATGGGTTACAACGAAAGACTGAAACTCAAAGAGGAAAACCCGGAGTTATTCAAACAGTTAAATGTACACTAAGAAAGGTTAAAATGGTGAATTAAATGGCAAGAACAGGAAATTTTGGCGGTTTTGCTTTTGATGAAGAAGTATTTACCGGGATGATGCAGGAAGCCGACTATTGGACTACACCAATCATTGCTTCCGGTATCGTGCAGCAGGACAGTTCTATTATGGACTTGATCGGTGAGCATGGAAACGTGGCAACAATTCCAATCTATAAGCCGATTGACGCAAATGAAAGCGGTATGGAAGCACTGAACAACGATGGTGAAACAAACAACACACCTGTTGAAATCAGCGGTGACAAACAGACTTGTATGCTTATCCAGAGAATGAAAGCATTCAAGGCTAAAGACTTTACAAAGGAATTAACTGGTGCTGACCCTATGACACTGATCAGAAATAAGATTGCAGGTTATTATGGTCAGGTTTGGGAAAAAGAACTGATGAACATTGCACAGGCAGTATTGGCAGTTGCAGCACTTAGCGATCATGTACTTGATCTTACTAAAGGTACTAAGACAAACATTGAAGCAGGTACAATTTACGATGCAGAACAGGCAGCACTTGGTGATATGGCAGGTGGTCTCGGTCTGATGGTTATGCATTCCATGATCTTCAAAGAGTACAAGAAAATGGAAATGGTTGACTATGATAAGTATGTTGTCAACGGTGTGATTCAGAAAGAAATTACATTGCCAACTATCGCAGGTAAACACGTACTTGTAACTGACAGATTTACAGCTACAGGAGCAGGTGCAGATGCGGTTTACAACACATATCTGTTTGGCGAAGGTGCATTTTTATCTTGTGATAAGAGCAACTATGAGAATCAGTATACAACCAACTATGACCCGGAAGCATCCGCAGGTATTGACAAGTTCTATACAAAGCAGGGTAAGGTGCTGCATCCGAATGGTCTTTCTTTAGCAGTTGATCAGATTGCAAAAGAATCACCGACTTATGCAGAACTTGGTGAGTCTGCAAACTACAGCCTTAAGTTCAATACAAAGAACGTTAAGATGGGTCTTATCAAGTCCAAGGTTGGTACAGCAGTTGTCTAAGAAAGGGTGATCTGATGATATTAGCAGTTGATGATGTAATGAAATTACCTGAATTTGCTGTGCAAAATGAAAAGGTGATTGAAGAAAAACTGAACGCTGCTGAACTTATGATCAGAGCATACACTAATAACAATTTTCAGAATCGGTTTGTTCGTTTTACCGCTGATAGTTTGGGTAATCGTTTGCTTAGAACATCAGATTTCTTAAAAGTGGGTGATACAGTTCAGATTTCACAGTCAATGGTGAATGATGGACTGTATACCATTACTGAAATTGGTGATGATTTCATCAGAGTTAATCAGGAGTTGTATAAAAGTACAAACCTGATCACTAAGGTGGAATATCCGGCTGATATTCGTGCAGGTGTGCTTGAACTGCTTAAGTGGGATATTAAGAACAGACCGAAAACCGGGGTCAAGTCTGAAACGCTGTCAAGATACAGTGCAACTTACTTTGATCAGGATGCTAACAATCAGGTTATGGGCTATCCTGTTGCCATACTTGGATTCTTAAAGCCTTATATAAAGGCTAGATTCTGATTATATGAGTGTTGGCGGTAACATTCAAGCATTGTTACAGGTAAAAAAGAACGGTGCTAAAAATGCCATAGGTGAGCGTGTAAACACATGGGTTGATTGTACATCAATCTTAGGTTGGTTGGATTTATCAACAGGTGATTCAAAGCACACAACTTTTTATGCCAAGGTTCAGGAAAGTACACACATTTTCTTGTGTGACTTTACCAATCTGAAAAACCTGTCAACTGATTGGGTTTGGAATCCATTCAGTTTTCTGACAGGTGTGATCAGTAAGACGGATGAACAGGAAACCGTTGATGTGACAAGTGACAATGCAAGAATGATTGTGAATGGTGAAGTGTATGAAATCCTTCTGATTGATGACCCTATGAATATGCATGATCATTTAGAAATCTATTTAAGATTTATAGGGGGTCAGTAGTATGTCAGTTGAATTTACAGATAACACAGCAAAAATTAAAGCTGCATTATCGGAAGGGGTTATTGGATTCCTTCACGAAGCAGGTGGTGAAATACAGGCACAGACCCAAAGAAACAGCAGGGTTGATACCGGACAAACAAAGGGGTCTTACAAGTATATGGTTGATGAAGGAAAAGATGAATCAACTGTTGCTGTAGGTTCAGACCTTGAAAATGCGATTTGGGAAGAATTTGGTACTGGTGAATATGCACTGCATGGTGATGGAAGAAAAGGCGGTTGGGTTTATAAGAGTAAGAAAGACGGTAAATTTTACCATACTTACGGAAAAACACCACGACAACCACTCACGAAAGCATTTCAGAGTGTAGCCCCAAAGATAAAGAGACAGCTTGTAAATGTTATTAAACAGAATTTAGGGGGTTAATTATGGTTGATATGCTTGGTTTTATTTCTGATCAGCTTGATCAACTTGGTATTCCCTATGAATTTGGTGAATGGACGGGTGAAATTAGCTATCCTTACTTTGTCGGTTCGTTCAATGAAACTGAACACAGATTAGAGGACGGATATACAGGCGGTGTGTTTACACTTGACGGTTGGTCAAGGGGGTCAAAATTACCGCTTGCAGAAATAAATGACAAATTAAAAAAAGCATTTGAAGATTTAAGGGCAGTTCAGGAAGGAACTGCTTTTTTTATTACCTATTGGAACGGTTTAATGATTCCAACAGGTGAAGAAGATCTTTTTAGAATTACGATAACACTTAACACAAATGAGTGGAAAGGAGCATAAAAGAATGGGCTTAAAAAAGCATGGTATTACATCTGAAACTATCAAGAATATGATCTTGGGTGCAGGTGTTATTTACAAAAATCTTAAGTATGAAAAATCAGCCAATGGTTGGACTGGTACACCACTTGGTGCAACTTCCGGTGGTCTTAAGTTCAATTATGAAGCACAGTGGTTAGATGTTGAGGTGGACGGTGCAACTGTACTGATCAAGGGTGTCAGCAAGCAGAAGGTTGGTGAATCTGCCACACTTGAAGGTCAGATGACAGAACTTACAGAAGATATTCTTGTAAATGCATTACACCTCGTAAAATCCACTTCCGAAGATACAACCTATGTCAAATATGTATCTAAGGAAAACATCACAGAAGCAGATTATCTTGAAAATGTTGCCTACGTTGGAACACTTTCAAGCGGTAAAAATGTAATTATCATTTTACCGAATGCACTCTGTACAGAAGCGTTTGAACTGGAAACAAAGAATGCTGAACAGACAACATTTGCTGTCAAGTTTGAGTGTACAGCAGACCTTGAAAATGACAGCTTAAACAAGTTGGATATTGCAATTTATTACCCAACTTCTGTTGTGTAGGGGGTGTGAATTATGAGAGTAGTTGTAGTTAGAGAATACACAGACAAGTACACAGGTGAAGGTCATGTAATTGGTGAAAAACTGGATATGACAGAAGAAAGATTTGCAGAAATTCAGGACAAAGGGATGTTTGTGGTTGATATTTCTGATGAAGTAGTGCAGCAGGAAACACCTGCTGTATCTGCTGAACAGGTAGAAGATCAGGAACAGGAAACAGCAAGTGAACAGACTGAACCTGTTGAACATGAAGAAAAACCTACACCAAAACGGGATAAACCTGCAAGTGGTGGTAGAAGAAACAGAGCGAAAAAAGAAAGTGAGGATAAATAATCATGGCAGATTTCAGATTTAAGGATTTAACGGTCGATAACGCATTTGACTTTTGTGAGGTTCTTGCAGTTATCGGAGTAGAACAGGTTATTGGTGCATTTGACAAAGACGAGATTCAGCAGTTGCAGGAATCCGGTACAGATATGAAAGAAGTTGGTATTGTCATTGCTATGAAGGTATGTGGCATTCTGATCAAGAACATTTCCAAGGCAAGAAATGAAATCTGTAAGTTTTTTGCTAACTGTATGGAGTGGGACAACGGTACAGCGGTTACTGCTGATGATGTGAAGAAATTCAAGCTGAAACAGTTTGTTGTCATGGTAAAAGATTTTGCTAAGAAAGATGATCTTATGGATTTTTTCGAGGGTGTTGCCGAATTAGTGGGTACGGAACAGAACGATTCGATGAATGCTGCAACCGTAGATATGGTAACCCCTACAGCTATTTAGATAATGCAATCAGCCGGGGGAAATTAGACGCTACTGTTAGAACAGTCCTGAAACAGGACAATGAAGATAAACAGTGGGACTTATACTGTGCAATCACAGCAAACCCACTTGCTGATGATGTTGGAAATTTTGAAGAATTTAAACAGCGGTTTATGAGTACAGCACCGAAAGGTGAAAACACTGAACAAACTGAACCGACAATGAACAATGCACAGATTAAGTTACAGGTGGAAAAAGCAAATAAAATTCTGAATGGATTCGTGCCACCGTTGAAAGGGGGTGGCTAATCGTTGGATATTTTTTCGTTGGTCGGAAAAATAACGATCAATTACGCTGATGCGGTAAACAACATTGAAAAGGTTTCAAAGTCTGCAAAGGACACTGCTGAAACACTGGAAGATGTTGACAAAAAGGCAGATGGTGCAGGTGATTCAGTAGAAGATGCCGGACAAGCTGCCAAGAATGCAGACAGTGGATTTACAACATGGAAAGCCACGCTTGCGAATTTAGCATCTACAGCAATCACAAAAGTAATTTCAGGATGTACACAGTTAGCTGAAAAAATGGAAGATGTGACAAAATCAGCGGTTAGTCACTATGCTGAATATGAACAGTTAGTTGGTGGTGTTGAAACACTATTCAAAGACAGTTCCGGTAAACTGATTGATTATGCTGAAAAGGCATATAAGACAGCCGGAATGAGTTCAAATCAGTATATGGACACCGCAACGTCATTTGCTGCTTCACTGATTCAAGGTCTTGGCGGTGATACTGCAAAAGCGGTTGAACTGACCAACCTTGCTATCACTGATATGTCAGATAATGCTAACAAGATGGGTACTGACATAGGTTCGATACAGGACGCTTATCAGGGTTTTGCAAAGCAGAATTACACAATGTTGGATAACCTGAAACTTGGTTATGGTGGTACACAATCTGAAATGATCAGATTGATAAATGATTCAGGTGTACTTGGTGAAAAGATTGAAAGTTTGGATAACGTAACGTTTGACCAAATGATTGAAGCTATTCACAAGATTCAGGACAACTTAGGTATAACCGGAACAACAGCACTTGAAGCAGGTACTACAATATCAGGTTCATGGGGTTCAGTACAGGCATTGTTTGAGAATATCCTTACAAAAGTAGGTTCAAAACTTGCACCTACTGTTATGGGATTTTTACAGCAGTTGTCGGACTGGATGGAAACGATAGATTGGGATGCATTTGCAACGTCTGTCGGTGATGCCCTACAAAGGGTATTTGACTGGATTCAAAAGATTGATTTTACAACATTCTTTGAAAAAGGAATGGACGGTGTTGAAAACTTCCTTGAAAAACTAGGTGGTCTTATTGAAGATATACCTAAGATTATTCAAACGTTCAAGGATTGGTCACCACTGATAGCCGGAGTTGCTGCCGGATTCGTAACCTTAAAGGTTGCTATGGCAATATCATCACTGATTAGTGCAGTGAGTACAGCAATTGGAATTTTAACAGGTGTGGAAGAAACTGCAACAGTAGCACAAACCGGATTGAATACAGCCATGCTTGCAAATCCCGCTGTATTTATTATATCAATTATAGCCGGACTTGTGGTTGCCTTGATCACATTGTGGAACACCAATGATGGATTCAGAGAAGCAGTCACAAATGCTTGGGAATCTGTAAAAGAAGCAGTAAGTACTGCCATTGAAGCAATCAAAGGATTCTTCACAGGTTTAGTTGATTCAATCAAACAGGCTTGGGAGAACATCAAAACGGCAATATCTGAAAAGATAGATGTCATAAAAGAAACAGTAACCAATGTGTTTACTGCAATAGCTGATACTGTAAGTGCAGTGTGGGAAACAATCAAGAATGCAGTGCAGGTTGCTATCATGTTTATTGGTGAAATCATCAGTGCTGCATTTCAGATCATCACAATGCCTTGGATGTTTATATGGGAAAACTGCAAGGAATATATCATTGCAGCTTGGGAGTTTATCAAGAACGCTGTATCAACAGCACTTGATGCAATTTCAACCACCATCAGCAATATTTGGAATGCTATTGTTGGATTCCTGACCCCTATATTGGATGGTATTAAAAATACCTTTACAACAATATGGGAAGCCATAAAAACAGCGGTATCAACCGCAATCAACAACATTCAGACAGTTATTACAACCGTATGGAATAGTATTAAATCAGTGATAAGTAACGTGTTAAATGCAATTATAACTACGGTTTCAAA
>ENA-OONB01000001-OONB01000001.1-viral-metagenome-genome-assembly--contig:-NODE-1-length-54791-cov-4.797893_pt1 | contig 54791 bp, 75 predicted proteins | sample MGYA00245309_ERZ501080 | MGnify/ENA primary metagenome ERZ501080 (study PRJEB25959, sample SAMN05341348) | viral metagenome | host: human-associated | place: USA: California | collected 2014-04-21 | study... | reverse complement strand
GATTAAATTTAAAATTTTTTAAAGAAAAGTATTGCTTTTTAAATTAATTGTGTTATAATAGGGTTACACTAATTTATTAAGAACTAATATTAACTCAAGGAGAAAATAATGTATATTAAAATTCCTATAAACCTTTTGCATGATAACCCTTTCAACTCTATCAATGAATGTATCTTTTATGCCTTCTGTGCTAGCCACACAAAGGATGAAGAAATGACATTTAACTATAGTACTGAGACATTGCAAGAGGTTTTTCCTGTGTCTTCTGCACAACTCACAAGATATCTTACTAATCTAGTAAATCTAGGTATTGCTGAAAATAAAAGCTACCTTTTAAGCTATGAAGGAGATAAGTTTGCAGGAAAAAGAAATTATAAAGTAAATACTAGTCTTTACTATGATAGTTTTAGTTATGATGAAAACGGAAAGGCTAAAGATTATCTTAACCTTAATCTAGGATGGGTTATGCTTTATGGAATGAGCTTAAAAACAGCCCTAGTGCTTGCTTTCTTGTGGACAGCAAAAATCTATCTAGGTATGCCTGACCAACAGTATGTAAACACACAAAACGTAATGGAGATGACAAGTATCAAGGATCGTAAAACTGTGTATAAAGCTCTTGACCAGCTTATCGCTCTAGGTATTATCACTGAGAAAAAATCAGATGAAAGGTACTTTAGACTAATTGAAGTTAATAAGGATAGATGCTTGTGCAATTCTACGCATGATGTTCATGAAACAATTGCTCATGTAGACTGTAATATCCTAGAGTTTGTTAAAGGAAAATCAAAAAGATTTATTAACTCACTTAAAAGTTACTTGAAAGAAGCTTCTTCTAGATTAGGTGATGTTCTTTGGTATCCTTACAGTGTCTTGATAGGAGAATTGCCTGAAAGGTTTAAATTTAAACCTGTAAATGATTGGAGATTTATAGAGTAGATGAGTAAAGAATTTTTAGATCTTCTGAAAAGGAACTACACAGAAGATGACTTGATTCCCTTTTGTGTGAATAAGAAATTTTACATCCAAAAACACCCTGAGGAAAGGTTTAGTAGGGAGTTTGAAGAACATAAGTATAAAATTAAATTTATTCCTTCACAAGTTAAAGCCTTAAGGGATAAATTTGATCTATATATCTGCTTCACACCTGTTAAGAATAACAAACGTGAAAAGATTAATGCAAAAGATAGCTTCATCATTGCACAAGACATTGATGGAGTACCTATTCCTGAAGATCTTCCACCTAGCTACTATTGGGAAACAAGCCCAGGAAAATACCAAGGTGTATGGATTCTAGATAATAAGGTGACTCCTCAGGAACAAGAGATCATTTGTAGAAAGCTTATTAAAAAATACAACTTTGATCCTTGTGGAAATGATATTGTGCATTTATATCGTATTCCAGGAACATGTAATCACAAGTATGCTAGTACTTTCAAAGTATCAGGTATGCAAGGTAAAGGTACAGTATACAGGAAGCGTGAAATTATCAAGCATCTGAAAGATGTGGATATCACAGAAAGTGTAGTAGTTGATAATGAGCCTATAGAATATAAAGAGTATGATCTAGAAGAGTTACTTCTTGAATATTCTGTGAAGCAAGAGTTCAATAACACTCTAGGATCAGATAGATCAGAATGGGCTTGGAACATTGAAAGCAAAATGTTTATCAATGGAGCAAGCAAGAAAGAAGTGAAATTTGTGCTTCTAAACGCTCCTGATTCAATGGCTAAGTTCACAGAAAAGAACGTAGATTCTGAAGTAAATAGAGTTTATGCTAAAGTTGAGGCTGAAGCTAAAGAGATTGAAGAAGAACTTGAAGATAGAGCCTCATTGAAGCGGTTAAGTAAAGCTCCTAAGGGAATTGTAAGGCTTGAAGATACTGAGTTAAGAGGTAAGAAACCACACAAGGGTAGAGTCAATATCAAGCGTGTGGATGAGATTGAGCCTTTTGATCCTACGGACTTTTGGTTAATTGAAGATCTGTGGGAAAACAATTCAGTAGGTGTTATTGGAGCACCTTCTAAGTCCTTCAAGTCAACTCTTACTCTTAACCTTGCCTGTGCTGTAGCTACAGGAAAACCTTTTGATGGAAGGGAAGTGAAACAAGGTGCTGTATTAATCATTCAAGGTGAGAATAACCTCTCTATGGAACAGCACAAGATATATTCAATCACTGGTGAAACAGAATTGCCTATCTACTTTGTAGATGACAATATCACAATGGATCATATTTACAAGCTCAAGGATAGCATCCTAGAGTTGGGAGTTAAGCTCCTAATTATTGATCCTATGTATCTACTTTTCGGTTCAGGTGATATCAATAGGCATCAGGATATTGTCCTAAGGCTTGAAATGCTATCAAACCTGAGCAAGAAAACTAACTGCTCTATCATGTTAGTACACCACTCAAGGAAGCTTGAAAGAGGTGCTAAGATTCAAACCTCAGACATGTATGGTTCTGCATTTATTGAGGGTTGGTATGAGTCAATGATTCTTCTACAGCGACAATCCAATAATTCATCAAGGATGGTTACTTACTTCAGAAACCATAAATCAGGAGATGTTTATGATCTTGTGGTTGATGATAACATGGGTTGTAAAGCTTATAAGAGGAATGATGACTCAGGATATGAGCCTGACAAAATGGAACTAACTAGACTTACAAAAAAAGAAAAGGAAAAATTTGAAAATGAAAACTAACAAAGTAACAATTTTAACAGTAGCTACACTTGCTACACTTGCACTTGCAAATAATGCTAAAGCTGATGCCCAGGATAGCCCTGTAAGCTCACAGGAAGCTCCTACAGCTCTTGTAACCAATCCAGAGGGTAATACTACCACTGAAGCTAAACAGCCCACAGAGATCACTAAAGAGGGCACAGAGATCACTGTTAAAAATCCTGAAGTTGTTATTGACCAATCTAAGGGTGAGGGAAAATACCAAGAATTTACTGTAGAATACAGAAATATCAAATTTGCTGATGATATGCCTATTAATGCAGGTGATAAAGTAACAATGACTTTCCCTGAAGAGCTTAACTTCCAAACTAAGTATGAATTTGATGTTAAAAACCCTGAAGATGCTGTAGTAGGTAAGGCTTCTACTAATCCTGAAGATCGCACAGTAACCACTGTGTTTAATGACTACTTTACAAACCATCCATTGAACAAACAAATGAGTCTCAAACTTGATGCAAAATGGACTGACAAAGTAGAGTCAGGAAAACCTGTTTCTGTGAATTTTAATGGTACAGTTGTTACTGCTAACATTGGAAAAGAACAAGTAATTGGTAAAGATGAGCTGATTGCTAAGTGGGGATCACAGGATAAAGATGATCCTTCTGTGATTAACTGGACAGCCCGTGTGAACTATGCTAAGCGTGTTCTGAATTATGTAACCATCATTGACGAAATGAGTGAAAATCAAAAGTTAGTTGATAACTACTTTGAGATCAAAAACATTGAAAGTCTAGATCCTTGGATTGACAAGGGTGATGCTATGGATCTAGTAAAATCTATTAGTAAGTCAGGTCATGGATTTACAATCAAGATGGATCGCTTGGATCACATGCTATACATCAATTATAAGACTAAACTTGTCAATGCTGTAAAGGATAGTGTTAATCCAACTAACAAAATTGAGTTGAAAGCAGAAACAGATGGAGCTACCTCATATAGCTATGTACAGCTGGTAGGAGGAAAAGGTGATGCCTCAGGTGAAAATAAACCAGTTTGGGAAATTCCAAATGATGCTCCTAAGTATGAAAAACCTGAGTTGAATATTAATGATATTCCATTAATGCCACCAGCACCAATTTTGGATAAACCATACCTACCTATTGAGGATATTCCAATGATGCCACCTGCTCCTATCCTTGAGAAGCCTTATCTTCCAATTGAAGATGTTCCTGTTCTTCCTCCTGCACCAATTGTGGAAATTCCTGAGCTTCACATTCCTGAAGAACCTGTGAAACCTCATGAAGATCCTAAGACTCCTCCTGTGACTCCTGGAGATAAACCAAAAGTCCCTTCAGAAAGTCCTAAGGTTGAACCTAAGAAGGAAGAGGTTAAGATTGAAAATAAAGGTGAAGTTTCACATGAAACACCTGTAGAAACTTATAATGCCCCTGCTGTGTTGCCTGCTACTGGAACTGATCTTGGATTATCACTTTTAGCCCTAGGTATCTCGGTAGCTACACTAGCATTTGTTTTAGTAAGAAATAAAGACTAACTTGTTAAGGGGTGAAATTCCCCTTGACTTTAAAATTTTGGAGGATTTAAAATGAAACTAGATAAAGTAATTAAAGACTTAGAAGGAATGAAAAAAGCAGGTTTTGCTACTTGTAATATTCAATGTTTCTTAGACCAGCTTGAAAAAGTCACAGAAAGTGTTGAGGTAGATCAGTTTATTGCTGATTGGTATGAAGAGCATAAAGATGGTTTTGAGTTTAATATTTGGGATTGGATTGCTTTTAGGGATGAACCTAAAAAAGCAGGAAATAGAAAATTTAATGATTGGCTAAATAAGGGTGTGCATAACCCTATTCAAACCCTTGTGAAGATGCACTTGTTTGGTTATAAGGTAAAGAAAGAGAAGAAGTATATTATCAAACTTAAAAACGTTCAAAAAGGCTCAGAAAGTTTTAAATTTGATATGATTATTGAAAAATGGTATTTTGGTTTTAATCAAGAATCTAGTACAGCACGTTTATACCACACAAAGGAAGAGCTTAGGAAAGCTGGCTTTGAATGGATGTTTAGTTGCCCAGGGCTTGAGATTGAGGAGGTTGAGTAATGACAGTAGAACAATTCCTTGGATCTTTATCAAGCTTAATGTGGACTACATACTGGTCAGTACTTGTGTATAAATGTGTTAGAAACAGGGAGAAGTGAAATGAAGAAAGAGAACTTTATTGAAACAATGGTAATCTCTATCTATATTGTATTGGTACTCTTTGGAGGACTTCTTTACAAAAAGCTAGATGACACACAAAATGAATGGAAGCAGATTGTAGTTAAGCAAGGTGAGCATATTAAGAAGCTTGCTGAGCAGAATAAGGCTCAGGATGTTATCATTAACAAGCTCAATGCTGAGTACAATCTAAAGGGTAAAAATAAATGAGTAAGGGTGGATGGTACAGATCCTGTACTTGGCTAGATGAGGCAAGCAAGAGGGAAGACCTTTCAGGAGTATTCTTTAGTATGATAGATGCCTACCTTAGACGTGTAGATATGTCTATCAGTGCTTACCTAAGTGAGCTACACAAGAGAGCCACAGGTAAGGAAATCAAGAATGGGGGAGCTTACTATTCTGTGAAGAAAGTAGCAGAAGGGAAGCGAATCCTGTTTCCTTACCTTGTGGATAACATGGTGGAAGTGTTTAGCAAGAAAGAGCGTGAATATCTTTGCTGGTACTATGTCAATACTAAAAAAGGAGATGTAAGGAGATCACAGCTCCTAGCAAGATACTATGATAAGTATGAAGGGAGACAATCTCCTGAAATACCTGCTGTTTTTGAAGACTGTTTTGTGACCTCTAAGGAAGAGGAAAAGGTTTCAGTTAGGAAGCTATCACAGAAAGAAAAATTAAGAAAAGAAATGAATCGTAAAGAGATTTTAGAGAGGGCACTAGTTATAGAAATTGCTGAAGGAAGATTACACAAGAGTATTCCTTATGGTGAATTGAAAGCTACTTGGAAGTAAATATGGAATATAATTTAAAAGAACAACTTTTTGATAAAATTAATGGGCTAAAGATCACTGACCCTAACCTTAAGGAAACATGGTTTAATTGGGGAGTGAAAGATGCTTATGAACGTGTTGAAATGTTCTTTAATAAAGAGCTTGTACCTGAAGTACCTCAGTATGTAGCCGATTGGTATGAGGAGAACAAAGGTAATTTAGACTATAACCTATGGAATTACATCATGGATTGGGAAGATACAGAAGAGGATAGTTTCAAAAGATGGGTAAATAATTCAAAAGATGCTTTTCAAACTATCATTAATATGCACCAATTTGGCTACAATGTAGAAAAAGTTGATCTTTATAGAGTTAAGCTTATTCATGGTGGTCAGTATCTTCATACAGAAACTTTTGGAGATACATATTTTACTAGTGAAGCAAAGTCTGTGTACTCAAAAGATAAACTTAGTAACTTAGGTTTTGATTGGGTATTTAATTGTCCTGGAATTAAATTAGAAGAGGTTGAGTGATGGATAAGAAAGAATTATATAATGAAGTTTTAGACTTAGATAAATTCTGTTTAGGTATTAGAAAATATGTTGCACTTAATGAAGTCGTGTATTTGGTAAAACAACTAGAAGAACCACAGAAAGTAGTAATTCCACAATATGTAGCAGATTGGATCACATACTGTAAAGATATGGGGTATACTTTAAAATATGCAATCTATTTTCCAAAAGAAGCAGAAAATGAAGAAGTATATGAATGGGTTAATGAAAGTCTTAATAATCAAGAAGCCTTTGCTCTAGCTTGGATCAATGGATATAAGGTTGATAAAGAGAAGAAGTATCTGGTGAAGATTAAAGGAGATATACAGGAGAATATTCTAGTATATGGTTATGGAGTAAAAAGATATTTCTTTTCATCTTATATGTATGGTAACAGACGAACTTACCACACCAAGGAAGAGCTTGAAGCAGGTGGTTTTGGTGGAGTATTTGACAATCCTATGATTGAAGTTGAGGAGGTTGATGAATTAATAAATTAGTATGCCCAAATTGTTATTCCACTTCTTCAGTACATCACCATACTGATTGGAAGCATATTGATAATCATACAGGTGGAACTAAACCAGTAAGTATTAGGCTTTGCTTAGACTGTAAGACATTATTTATTGATGATCAAAATTGGTAGAATAATGATAATATCAGATGAAGAATATATTAAATTTATAAAAGATGGACAAAAATTTGCTCTTGAGATTATGGAAGAATTATTTCCTGAGGATTATGAGGAGGAAGAAGAATGAGTAATTTATGGGAAGAAACTATTGAATTTTTAAAGGAAAATGATAAAACTTTTGAGGATGTACTATACATCCAAGGTGAAGACTTCAAGGTAACAAAAGAAAACTTTGAAATTGTAGCTAAGCAGACAAATTATGACTCAGGCTTCGGTGCTCAACATGTAGCTACAGACCTTGTGCTAGTTGGAGATGGCTGGTGGATTGAGAGAGCTGAGTATGATGGATCTGAATGGTGGGAATTTAAAACTATCCCAACAGAGAAGTCTAAAGTTGTACCTATTCTTTACTTAGATAGAGGTATGTGGGATACTCTCAAAGACATTAATGAGGATAAGTTGTAATGAAATTTTTAATACTTGGTCTTGAAAACAAAGAGGTAGGATTCCAGCTATTTATTATAAATATTTCTGAGATCATTCTAATTGATGAAGTGGATTTATTTAAAAATATATGTTTGAAGGTATCTTTAAAAGATGGTGGCATGCGGTACTTCAACCATGTAAGAGTTAGTCCAGGAAGACTGATAGAAGTAAATAGAATTATTGATTTTTATAAGATTTTGGAGGAGTATAGTGCTTGATTTTTTATATATTACATTAGGCTTTATATGGTTTGCTGGTATGGTAGGTACTGTGGTTAAGCTATACATATCTTGTGTGAAAGGAGAGAGTGATGAATGAGGAAGTAGTTGTAAGATATCACTTTATAGGGGGTGAGCATCTCGACTGTGAGTACACAGATAAAGAAATGTATTGGTTAAGTGTTACCCGTATGGAAGTCCAAGGTTTACTAATAATTGATAACAAGGTAATCAACACAAAGAATATAACCTATTCTGAAATTATTAAAGAAAGAGTGATGAACATTGATAAACACTATTGATCTTAAATATCCTGTGTGCTTGGATATTGAAACAACAGGACTTGATAGGTTTAGGGATGATATCACTTCAATTCAGATTGGGTTTACAAATGTAGACCAAGGAAAATATGTACGTAGGTTCTTCGATTGGAAGAAATTAGGAATGAAACGTGCTTTAATGTTACTTACTAAGCTTAAGGATGCTAAGCTAGTCACACACAATGGAAAGTTTGACTTACTCTTCCTGTATGTTAAGACAGGGATTGAGTTGAAGCTGTGGGTTGATACATTAGTAATGGCTCATGTGTGTGGTGAGGAAGAGCTTGGACTTAAGCCTTTAGTTAAGAAGTACTTTAAGGTAGACTATGATATCTCAAAAGAAGCTAAGACAGGAAAGATCACAGAGAAGTTTAAAGCCTATGGCTTGGATGATGTGTACTATCCTATGGAGCTGGTTAAGATCTTTAAGAAGAAGCTTAAGATCTATAACCTTGAGAAAGTATATAAGCATGAAATGAGAGCCTACAGTGCTTATCTTGAAGTTGAGAAGAATGGTATGCCTATCAGTCCTAGAAGACATGAGATAGCTAAGAAGCTCCAGGAGCAGTATAAGCCTATTCTTGAAAGACTACTCACAGTAGGTAATATTAACTGGAACTCTACAGCACAGGTAGCAAAGATCCTCTTCACAAATAAGGATGTTCCTGTGTATGATGAGAAAGGAGAGAAGCTACCTAACACTTATGAAGTGCTTGAATACTCCTTCATGAATGATATAATATATAGAGGTGAGTTTGACACACGTAAGGGAGCTACACTGTTTATGAATGAGTGGAAGGAAAAGAATCCTCACCTGTATGATATTAAGGTTAAGCTTAAACACAACTACGCTCCTGTGATTATTGGCTATGGTGTAGGGCTTAAGGCTATTGAGAAAACAGCTAAGGGAGTACCTTCAGTAAGCAGTGATGTGCTAGTAAACTATGTGGGTAATCCTGTAGTAGATGATCTACTAGAGTATCGCAGGTTGACTAAGTTAGAGACTTTCATTAAATCTTGGGAAGAAATTCAAGTGGATGATAGAATATACCCTAGCTTTAACATTACAGCTAGAACAGGAAGAACTACTTGCTCTAATCCTAACATCCAGCAGATTCCCCAGGATAAAAATGTAAGGAATTTGATTGAAGCTAGACCTGGATGGAAGATAAAAGAGCAAGATTACTCGCAAATTGAACTCCGTGTGGCTTCTATGTTCTCAGGAGATACTAACATGCAACATGCCTATCAGTCAGGAAGTGACTTGCATAGTAAAACTACTGAATTGCTCTTTGGTGATACTTCCAGCCTTAGTCCTCAGGAACAGAAGAGGAAACGGACGGAAGCAAAATCTATGAACTTTGGTTTTTTATACGGAATGTCTGCAAAAACATTCGTAGACTATGCAAAAGGATATGGATTGAATATTACTGAAGAAGAGTCAGAAGGCTTTCGTAACAACTTCTTTAAGGCTTACCCTACATTACTACAGTGGCATGAGGATTGTAAAAATTATGCAAGAGCAAATGGTTATACATGGTCTCCTATAGGACGGAAACGTTTCTTCCTGACATCAACTCTAGCAACTTCAAGCTAAGAGGACAGGCTGAAAGACAATCCATAAACTCAGGAGTGCAAGGATTCGCCTCAGACATGTGTACAAGTGCTCTAGCTGATATTGTTTTCAGTGATGAGATTGACCATGATAGATGTATTGTACTAGGTTCTGTGCATGATGCTATTCTCTTTGAAATTAGAGATGACTATGTTGATGAAGTTTCACCTATAATTAACAGATTGATGGAGAAACCTTCCATCATTGAAGGAATTGATATTCCTATACCTATTGTGGCAGATTCTGAAGTTGCACAAGCGTGGGGAGGATAAGAATGATAATCTTAGATAAGCCTGCTTATAGGCTTGATGAATACAAAGAGATCAGAGAGGCTAATCGCAGGTTTTTCAAGATTGACCCTGAGCACTACATAGACAAGCAGAATGATTGGGAAGACTTATACACAATCTCAATCAGAGGCACTGTGTATGTAATGGATGACTTCTTTAATGGTCTCAGATATATTAGAAAGCACTATGGTCAACCTGTGTCTAAGATGAGTAGCTTTGACCTAATCTTTAAGACTAAGCATGGACTACCTGAGGAGATTGACTACATGTACCGTAGATTCAGTAATGCCTACAAGACTGTTACTGACTACATTTCACAAACATGTTGCTTCTCTCATGTGGTCATTGATGAGCCTGAAAAGATAGAAAGGAGGATTGTTCATTATCCTGTGATTGATAGGACTGTTCCTCTTTGGTTAAGGGAAAAGATTATTTCAATCATTGATAATGGTTATGCAGAATGACTTATAATGTATTAGAGTTCTTTGATAGCCAGCTTAAGAAAGTACACAAGTTTGATACTTATGAAGAGGCTGAAAAGTTCCATGAAGAGATGCACAGAAAGACCAAAAGCACCTACTTCATTCGCTATAAGATGGATTTAAACAATGTATTCTAGGAGGAATAATGGTAAACAAAAGTAGCTCAGTAGGAATTACTGAGGATATTATCACAAACATCATGCACTTGGGAGCTAGTGAGTACCACTTAGAGATCCTTATCCGTAAATATGAGGATCAGATTAAGTTTTGGTATAACCTAGACAATCCTGAGTTTCAAACTGAGGAAGATAAAGTAGCTATCTATGACACAAAAGACAAGGTGTATCAGATTACACAGCTTCTTCAGACTACTACTGAACAGCGTAGAAAAGCTATGGAATTGCTTAAGTCACAGGCTAATGAAGAAGGAAACCCTGACATGTGGTGTCTTCTTAAACACGTTCTTGTGGCAACTATTACAGCGTTTGAGGCTTGGCAAGTAGACCTAGCCAATGATAAGGTTAAGTTTGCTTTCCTTGAGCAGTCACGTGTAGCAAACCAAGTTTTAGCTATCTTTTTAGGTTATGAAGTTACTCCATGTAGTGCTTGCTTAACAGATCAATTAAAAGAGGATGGTAAATAATTACCATCCTGTGAGGAAAATTATGAATTACAAAGAAATTATTGAAGATTTTTTAAAAACTAAAAGTAAATCTAAACTTTGCAATGAGTTAGGTATCTCACAGTACTACCTTGATAAAATCCTTCAAGGTGAGGAAGTACCTGACATGGTAAAAACTAAGATTGTCAACATGGTTTCATGTGAAACTGAGGATGAAGAAGTTATCTCAATTTCTAAGACTGAAGAAGACTTCATCCTTGATGCACCTATTGACACTTTCCCTGATAAGGTTAATCGTATCTCTTACCTGAACTATGTCCTAAATAGTACAAAGGCAAACAAAAACCACTATTGGAGACAAGTGCTTACAAAAAATGGATCTAACACAGAAGAGGAAACTGTGGATCAGTTGGAGCGTATGGTAAACGCTATCCTGAAAGGTAACTGGAAAGTCACTGAAGAGGATGTACCCTACATGATTAAGCTTCCAAGTCACCACTACCTAACTAAAATGGTTGATGGGTCTACAGGGTGGTCACTTGTACAAAATTCAAACACTGTGGTAGGAAGTAGCAAAGAAGAGTTGCTTAAACAATACCCTGAGTATGAAGACTTTATTGTGCAAGAGCCTCTTAATGTTGTGAGCTTTAAGCCACAAGGTGAAAAGAATAAAAAGTTTACACCTAGCAGAAAGAAAGGCTTTGTGATCCGAGATGCAAGAAAAAATTATTAATTATGCTCTTATCTTTGGATTCCTATTGTTGACTCTTTGCTGTTATGCCACTGTGACCTCACAGAAGGCTCAGATTGAGAGTTTAGAATACAAGGTGGAGAAACTTAAGGGTGAGTTGAAACAGAGTCATGAGGAGCTTAATAGCAAGGTATATTCACTTGACATGAGATTCAAAGATATGGTTTATTATTTAGAAAATGGAGTAAGTAGAGGTGGATAATGACAACTTATAGTGTAAGTCGAGTAAAGACATTTTTGGACAATCCTTGGAAGCATTGGTGTAAATACCTAGCAGGCTACAAGGAGAAGCAAGATCCTGAAGTAACTCAGTATATGGATCGTGGAACATACTTCCATAGAGGCATGGAGCTTTTAGCACAAAGTAAAGGTAAAATGACTCAGGAAGATTTATATGCTAAGCTACGTGAGATCTATGCAGAATCAGGATTCCTAGAGGAAGCTAAACTTTCAGGAGAGCTTGCTATTGATCGCTACCTTTCAGAAGGTGAGCCTGTAGACTTTGAGAAAATCATTGAAACTGAGCACCAAGTGTACTTTGATCTACCTAATGGGCATGAGTTCACAGGTATAATTGATGCTGTTATTCAGAATGATGATGGAACTGTGACCATTGTTGACTATAAGACTCACTCTACAGCTCCTACTGATGATGAATACCGTTATAGCCTTCAAGGTAACTTGTACATGTATGTATATACACAGTTAGGCTACAATGTACGTGATATGATATTCGACTGTGTAAACCCTAAGATTAAACTCACAGGAAGAAACTATAAGCGTAAGACTATCCGCCTTGTATATAATGAATACCGCACTAAGGACTTCTTTGACCAGTTTGTACATCTTGTAGACTTAATTGAGTCTGATCCTGAGTTTAAACTTTATATTCCAGGAAAGAGTGGACACAAGCCTGATGCCTATGATTACCTCTATAAAGTCTACATTGGTGAAATGATGGAAGACTTAGATGAATTTATTGAGAAAAATTTTCAAAAAAGGGTTGACAGTCCAACCCAAAAATGATAGAATAGCTTTGTTGGGTTATCCAGCAATACACTATAAGGAGGAATCAAATGATTAGGTTCATTTGGGCACAGGATGCTAATGGTTTGATTGGAAGTAAAGGAAAGATACCTTGGTACAATCGAGATGATCTTAGCTACTTCAAGAATCAGACAACAGGTGGCATTGTAGTCATGGGAAGCAGGACTTGGTTCTCTCTAGGATGCAAACCACTTAAGAATCGTCATAACATTATCCTGACAAAAGAGGATGACATTAAAGGTTATGACCAAGAGAATGTCTACATTGCTCACACAGCAGAAGAAGTTATTGAGATCTATGAGAACTCTAGCCTAGATCTTTGGATCATTGGTGGAGCTATGACTTACAAGACTTTTGAGCCTTGGTGTGAGGAAGCTGTAGTAAGCACAGTGGAAGGTGAGTATGAAGGAGACACTTACTATAAGGGTCTAGCAGACAAGCTCACTGAAGAGAATGTAGTAGTTACAATGAAAGGTGATGGTTTCACAGTGAAACATTATAAGGTGAAATAATGGTAACACAGGATGCTTGTATCTTTTTATGTATTGTATGTTCATTTCTAACAGGGGTTATTTGCTACTTTATTGGAAAATGGGATAAAGAAGATAAACATGCAACTATAAAAGGTACAAAACTAAAACTCATTGAAGGTATTGATGGAGTGACATCAGTACAACTTACACCTATCCGTTATGTTGAACTACTCACAAAAGAGGAAGAGTGCAATGAGCTAAAACTAGCTATAAAGAGGTTTGCAGATGAAACTCCTAAAGGAACTTAAAGATCTAGTTTCCCTAATGGGATGTGCTGTTATATCTGTTGCTCTACTAGCTATCACACTAAAGATTATAGCTATAGTGTGGTCTACAATTATGGCTTGGTGAAAGATGAAAGAAGATATTATTAACCCAAAGCGTTACACAGGAAACAAACTAGAGTGCTGGGATTTTTGGATTTTAGCTGGTCTAAATCCACTAGTAGCTTCTGCTGTTAAATATGTGTGGCGATACAAAGACAAGAATGGAGTAGAGGATCTTAAGAAAGCTCTTGTGTTCTTAGATAAAATGAGGAACACACCTCAGTCAGTTCTATACTTCACAGAAACTGAGTTCTTTGCATCAGATTATCTACTTGAAAACATGAGTGATACTCAGAGATTTATTGTAAACACATCTGTGCAAACAACTCATAGAGAATCATATATAATAGCTATTAGTGATATGAAGATGGCTATTAACTATTTAATTAACACAGAATATGGAGATGAAAGTGACTAACGCACAATTACTAATTTTTATCTTGCTATTACTTAATTTTCTATTGGATCTTTACTACTTCTTTGAAAAGACAAGTAGGAAGACAGTTAAAATTAAGTATAAAGACAATGCTCCTCAACTTGTGGATCTCACAAAAGGGGATTGGATTGACCTAGCTTCACCTAAGAGTATGGTTTACAAGAAAGGTGATCTAGTTCAGGTTGATTTTGGAGTAGCTATGGAGCTTCCTGAAGGTTATGAAGCTCATATTGCACCACGATCAAGTCTATTCCAAAACACAGGCTTGCTTCTCACAAATGGGGTAGGGGTTATTGATAACTCTTACTGTGGTGATGAAGATTATTGGGGAGCTAAGTTCTATGCCACAAGAGACGGACTCATTGAAGAAGGACAGCGTTTGTGCCAGTTCAGACTCATTGAGAACCAGCCAAACATTCATTTTAAAGAAGTAAACCACTTAGGAAATGAAAACCGTGGTGGTTATGGAAGCACAGGAAAGTAGGAACAAATGCAAGTTAAATGTCTAAAATTTAATACATACTATGATGATGAAGATTACATCAGTGATTGTATTAATGTAGCTCTTGATGACAGAGAAGTTATTGACATTAAAGTGACTTCTTCTGAATACCCTGAAGAGCATGAAATGCTAATCTTTGTGACAATTCTATATAAATAATGGAGAATAACAAATGAAATTACAAAAACTAACAAAAATTAAATTACACACACTGACAACATTCTATGGTGAACCAGGTTCAGGAAAAACTACATTCATCAACACACTTCCTGGCAGTGTATTGGTAATTGATACTGACCGTGGATTGGCTTCAGTATCTCCTGATGAGCGTTTTGCAGTAGCAGAATGTCACACATGGGATGATGTAGTGGAAGCTATGAACTATGCTAAAGGCTTTGATAGTATTGCTGTGGATCACTTCACAGGAGTGCAAGAGCTTCTTTATAAGCACCTTATGGAGAAAGCTTCAAGCAAGAAGATGACTCTTCCTATGTATGGTGAAGCATCAACTATCCTCAAAGGACTTATTGATGAACTTGTGGCTATATCCTATGCAGGTAAGAATGTGTATGTTATCTGCCAGCAAAAATCAGTCAACCTTGAGGATGTAGTTGATGAAAACATTCCAGCATCTATCATTCCTAACTTAATGGAAAGTGTTGGCAAGTACCTTACAGCATCAAGTCGTGTTATTGGACACACTGAGCGAGTACTTAAGTCTAAAGTGGTTAAGGGTGTTAAGAAGTCTAAAGATTTCTACCAAGTACGTTTGTCAGGAAACCCTGCATACAACTTGAAGGTAACACGCAAACCTGGACTATCAATTCCTGAAACTGTAACTAACCCTACTTGGGATGTAGTTGTAGGATACACAGATGGAACAACACAAGCTGGGGAAGCTAAAGCAAAAGAAACAAAAGAAGAAGCTAAAGGAGAATAACTATGTCAAAACTATCATTTAAAGCAAAAGCACCTGAAGTCCGTGAATTTATTTACACACCAGGTAAGTATGAAGTACTTGTGGAAGCTGTAGAACAAGGAACTAACCAAAACACAGGAGCTCTTTTCTACAAGTTTGTGCTTCGTGGTAACTTTGGTGAAAACCTTACTATGTTCAACTTGTTTGTACGTGACAATACTTATGGACAAGAACAACTCTACAAGATCATTGAAGCTGTAGGTCTTGATCCTAACTCAGATGATATTGACACAGATGATATTGTAGGTAAGTACATGGGAGTTGAGATCAAAGAAGGTGATCCTTACAATGGAAAACGACAATTCAATGTACGTGACATATTTGCTCTTGATGAAGAGGATGAAGATGGAGCAGAAGAAACCTCATCTTCAGATGATGATGATTGGGCAGATGCAGAATAATTAAAAGGTATCCCTAGTGGATACCTTACACAGAGTAGCTAGGATATCCTTATAGATTACATTTTTTATTTCGATTGCCAGCACTTGTGATTCCCACACTAGCTACTCTCTGTAAGGTATTTACTTTTTTAACAAGCCTAGTTAGTACAAAAAGACTTTCCATAAATAATTTTCTACACCCAAAGTTATTCTCACGATTTTTGTTCCTATTTATATTTTTTGATTTCGCTTCCATATCAACTAACTAGGCTTCTTAAAGGAGTAAATATGAATAAACTTGAAGAGTTTAAGCTCTATGTGTTAAAGCGTAGAGATGCCTTTGAGCACAAGTACAGAATAGGTAACAAGACTGTAGGAGATCTTTATAGATATGATCTTCCTAACAATCTAAAATACCTTGATGACATGTCTCAAATGTTTATTAGAACACTAAACACAGCTAGAGTACCCCTTAGGGATAAGCTTCTTACTGTGTATGTGTATCGTTACATAGGTCATGAAAAGTATGTTAGAAGATGTACTAATGAGCATGATGTTGTGACTATACACCAGCTTGAAAAGATAGCAACTAAGCTTAACTCAGCTAAGGCTAAGCTCTCTCCTAACTACAAGTCTCCTGCTATTCAGGTAATGATAGAGAGCTTAATAGAGGAGAAAGGTTTCTTGCTTCCTGTGCAGATTTCATTGACAAGCTTCCTGATGATCTATTCTATGGATGGAAGTGTAGTGAGATCTATAGATACTATAATAAGAAGTGTGATGTGTATGGACTGAGTAAGTTCACAGCTTATAACCTAGCTACTGACCTAGCTTACATTAATGAGCTACACATTGAACTAGACTTTATTAATGGATGCTCACCTAGTATGAGAAAGATGTACCTTGAAATTGTAGAGAAGGACAGGTTTAATGCACAGGAGTATAAGAAGTTTGCTATTGACTTCATGAAGTGGTATCTAGATCAGCCTTTTGCAGATAGTAAAGAGAGGATCATTACCCCTAATGATGTAGGACACATGCTTGTGGCTTACTATAAGCTCACAAGAGGTATGTGCAAGATTAGATACCCTAAGAAGACTAGGGCTAAGGTAAGTGACTTGGTAATATCAAGGAGTATGTATGAATTTTATAAAGGTGTACCAAGTGAAACTGATTGATGAGCTTGGTAATTGTTACTATGATGAAACTATCTGTGGCTTTAAGAAGAGACAGAAGTTCATTAAGAAATGGTCAGGAGATGACCAGATTACTAGAGTTCAAAAAGGTGATATAACTATTTATATAAAGAACTGTGGAGAGGAGTTATGGTCGTATGAATGTTGATATTGAAAAGGTTAAGTTAGCAGAAGAGCCTAAGTCATCACCAGCTAAGGCATCTGATGAGTATATCAAGCTAGAAAGAGAATTTGACAAGCTTACTGAAGCTATTAAGCTTTCACATAGCACAAGAGAAAGAAAGGCTATGAGAGCAAGAAAAAAGAAGATCCGTGAACAACAGAACCTTCTTTACTATCAAATGCTTTACTCAGGCTACATTGAGTACACTCAGACTGTGCTAGGGTTATCTACACCACAAGCACTGTATAAGAGACTCAAGAAGCACAAGAAAAAATAAAGAGAGCAATTAAGCTCTCTTTTTATTTTGGACAATTACAGTCATCCTTAGGAAGTTCTGTAAGTTTAAGACATTCAGGAGTATCTTGTGCATCCATTACAGGAGTATACTCTAGCTTGAATTGGTGTACACGGAAGACACCTGAAGAAGAGTTAGCAGGCTCTACTCTAAGCTTAACATGCTGTCCAGCAGGTACAATAATACTATCAGACATCTCCATAGCACCATCTGAGATACCAGTCATCTGCCAGTGTACTCCACGGTTCTTTCTAAGATCCTCAGTATACTGTTCTCCTGAGTGATATACCACAAGCTCCATTGTGTTATCCTGTGCTGGATTCAATGAAGTACCATCAGCACACCATCTGATGTAAACACGATACTTACGATCAGTTTGCTTTCTTCTTCCATCATCAGACTCACCAGCTACAACTCCTGTAGTTGAGTCCATGTAGAGGTCTAGATCATAACCTTCTGTGATAGGGTGATAGAAGTCAGCAGAAGACACAGCAGAGTTTCTAGCATAGTTTACTTGGACTGTACCTGTGTCACCCATCTTAGATAGGTATTCAGCCATACACTGAACCATATCCCACAATGCGCAGATGTTTTGGATGTAGTGGTTAAGTTGACAAGCAAGCTTCTTCATGAATGAACTGAAGAACTTAGGATTGTAGCATTTCTGACTCTCAGCCATACATGCAAACCGTCCTACACCCTTGTTATTCTCATCTACTAGTCGTTGACAATCTGCAACAGGAATTTCATCACAGTCACATTCATCATACCAACAGCGATCCTTAGGATTTTCACCATAACTAGTGAATGTAGCTTCATTCAGTCTAGTTGTTTTATCATCAATAGCCATTAGTCACCTATCTTTCCTTGTGCTTTCCACTTACCACCCTTACGAATACGTGATGGTGAGTAGTTTTCTTTACCAGTATCAGTAGCATAGATTTCAGCATTAGGTTTAGTATCCCAAAAGTTTTGGTTAGCTGTTCTTCTAATCTTCATCCACTGTCTTGTAGTGTTAAGAGACTTCCAAGTGTTAGACTTTCTAATAGCCCACGGTCTAATCTTAGCATTTTCTGTGTAGTACACAGTAATGACATTGTTACCTTCAACCACAGTGTGAGTATAGGTAGTCTTCTCAGGGGCATAGTTAGTGATAGCAGGAGCATTGTAGCTTACATTGCTACCAATAGTCTGATTACTTAGAGTTACATCCCCACGTAGAGGTTGATTATTAGCCTTATTAAGATGCTTAACAATAACATTAGCAGTAGTTGGTATCCTCTCATATCTAAATGAGTAGTTACCATTACCAGTTACTCTAGGTACATTAATAGGGTTCTGACCTGGTACAAGCCTATAACCTGGAATAGAAGGAGGGTCTTTCCTGAAAGGGTCTCCATGAGTCACAGGAGTGTAACTTTGAGTCTGAATCTCTCTTCCTGTGTCCTTATCAATGAACTTAACAATCTGTCCATAAATAGGATTATATCTAAAGGTAAGCTCTCTAGTTTGTCCTGAAGGCACAGTCACAGATTGTGTTCTGTTTCCAGTGATCTTATAAGTAGCCCTATAGATCTCAGGAGCAGTATGTGACTGACTTGTATCACCAGGTACTTTCTTAGTCTCAGTGGTGAGTGTAGCTCCTGTAACATTATCTACATACTTGATTACAAGTGTACCCTCTTTAGGTGCTTGAGGGATGTTAAGTATACTTGTATTAGGCACAGTCAAACTGAATGACACAGTAGCAGTTGTTGGACTGAATTGCCATTGGTCAATAGTAGTGGCTACATCACCTCTCTGCTCATTAACCTTTGATGAGATCTCAACATCATTAATATTTAGTTGTTTATTAATTGTTTCAGTCCAGTTATTCCCAAAAGCAGGGTCATAGGACTTATTAAAGATCATCCTTGTGGAGTGTTAATTCCATAAGAAGCATTACCAAAACTACCATAAATTGTAAGTCCTGGTGTCTTAGTGTAGGACACAGATTTAATTACAGCTCTAGTATTTCTAGCCTTAACTTTAGTACCTTCTACCACAAGATCATAGTAGATATTTCCTTCAGTATTTACATGCCCAACAGCAATTTGACCTCCATCAGCAGAAGGAACAAGCATAGGGTTTTCAATCCTAAAACTGTTCCCACTGATATAGGTCTTAGTACCACTGTCAGTAGAATAGATATTAAGGCTAAGGGCTTGCCTTACCTTAGTAATCTGTTCCTGATTAAGTGTAGCTTGATCTGCCATTAATTGACTCCTCCTGCAAGGTCATTCTCAGTCTTGCCATTGTTAGTTCTAATAAATGCACTACCATCAACAGTTCCACCAAAGAGGTTAATATTACCAGTGGCAATGTGTCTATCAGGGTACAGATTACCCTCAAAGATAGTTCCACCTGTTTGTTTCCATGCTCCTGAACCTTTAAGATCCTGTAGAAGTTTCTCAAAAGCACCTTTGAGTTTATTGTACTCATTTTTAAGTGTAGTAAACTCTTCAGGTGACACATATTGAGGCAGAGTTACCTTATTACCTCCACTAAGTGATAACTCTCTTGTATTAGCATTGAATGTTAAATTTTTCCACAGACTAGTACTGTAATTACCGATACCCTGAACTTTGACATTGTTTCCACTTACTTCTATGACTTTCCAAATACCTCTGTTGATAGTATTTTGGTCTGAATAGAAGTCTTCTACTGTATCCCCTACTTTAATACCATCAGGATTCCTAAAGTTAGTCTTTTGTACAGTACGTGTATTAGTTGTATCAGCAGTACCAGAAATATCTCCATCATAGAACCTATGGATACTTTGTGAAGGAAGAGTAACTGAGTTACCACCACTAATTGATAATGTATTATTATTAACTGTCAGAGTTTGCTTATCATTATCAGGTCTAGCCTCTAGGTCACTAACTCTTTTCTTAAGCGCTGTGTCATCATAAGGCACAGAAGTGTTAGGCACAGGGAGTTCAACTTCACCTCCATCATTAGATAGGATCAGCTTATTCCCTTGCTTAGAGATTGTCTGCTTATCATTAGGTAGAGTAACTGAGTTGCCATTACTAATGGATAAGTTCCTATTATCTGCATTAAAGGTTAAAGTCTGCTTATCGTTATCAGGCTTGTTCTCTAACGCTGTGATCCTAGCCTTCAGAGCTGTGTCATCATAGGATGTAGTAGTAGGCTTATCTGTTATTTTATATACTGTTTTTGACATTAGTTTAACCTCGGTAAGTAATAGTATTTATTGTCAGTAGGGTTCTTCAATACAACAGTACCTTGAACAGATTGCATGAAGAATTTTGCGTTCTTAATAGTCATGTTAAGTCTACCAATAACTTCTTCATTCTTCTTAACTTCAATCTCTATAGGTTCTTCTGACTCTAATTCTTCTTTAGTTATGAAGTGAGTGTAGTGTTCTGCTTTAGACTCAGTGATTATAGTCCATATAATCTTTGGGGTAAACCTGAATACTACTTTGTTGTTACTATTCCAAAATGCTAAGATACCTACCTCAAACTTTAACTCTTGTGGTTGTATGAAACTAGCACTTCCTGATATTCCTTGGCTACTTGTGGACAAAACACTTAGGTTAATACCCTCACTAGAGAAGCTCTTATGTAAGTTAAACTCTCCATAGTCATAAGAACCTGCATAATCTAAAAGTAGACCTGCTTCTAGTATAGTATTACGACGAATTGTACCATCATTGTCAATACTATATAATTGGTTATCTAGTGTATCATAACCAAAGTCAGGTTTAAAAATTGTCCTGTTCTCAGGAGTCAATTTTTTGAAAAGCCCTCCATTTTTTGTATTATAGGGAACTTGTCTAGAAGTATCTATAGCCATCTCAATATGAAATGTACCATCAGCATCTAAGATTAGACCATTACCTTTAGCTTTATACACTTTAGGATCTACACTAGCAGGAAGCTCAATAGAGTTACCATTTGAGATACTAAGAGTACGACCATTAAGTGTGAGAGTTTGGTTATCACTAGGTAAAGTAACTGAATTACCTTCTGATATTGATAAAACTCTATCAGATAAAGTTAATGACTGTTTAGGGTGTCTATAGTCAAGGTTATTAATACCATTGAGTACAACATTGTCACCATCCACAGAAGCCACTTTAAACATACCAATATTAAAGTTGTTCTTATCCCAATAGCTATCAACTACAGTATCACCTACTTTAATGGTGTCAGCGTTTACAAGCTTATCTTTTGTGACACGTACATTCTGTGAAGTACCATTACCTGAGATATCACCTTTAGCAAAGAATGTATTTACTCCTGTAGGTGTCACAGGCTTGTCCTCTAGGGCTTTAACTCTAGCCTTCAAGGCAGAATCGTCATAAGCTAAGGCTACAGTGTCCTTATCCTCAAACTCTACCTCTTTGATAGTACCATCCACAAGGGTGTAAGTAAGTTTGACTCTATTACCATTTCTAGATACACCCACAGTTGAAATGAAGTTATCTGTTTTACCCTCTAATGCTTTTAGTCTATTAATCACAGCTGTGTCATCATAGGTAACACCCCCACCTTGACCATTAACTTTAATCCATCTAGTTCTATCAGGAGAAAGAATAAATAGATCTCCATTAGGAAGAAGATACATGTGGTCTCTATCACCCATGAACACATCAGGTAGCTTATCCACAGGGGCTACCCACGTATCCTCAGCAGGCATACACTGAGTGCACCATGTGTTAGGGTTTCCACTACAAGTTGTACATCCCATTAGTTAATACCTCCTGCCAAGTCATTTTCTGTTTTACCATTATTAGTACGGATGAAGAAGTCACTATCAACTGTGTTAGAGAACAAGTTGATATTACCTGTAGCAATGTTTCTTCTAGGCACAAAGTCTCCTTCTAACCCACCTTGCCAAGCTCCACTAGCTGTAAGGTTGTTAATGATCTTCATCAAAGCATTTTTAAGTCTAGTATTCTCAGCTCTAAGGTCAGCATCATTATAAGCAGGAGAAGGTGTTGGAATAGTGCCTGTGAATGAGATAACTCCATCATTTGAGATACTAATATCCTTACCTGCTTTATAAGTTTTACCTCCTGAGCTATTATTCATCAACCAGCATACTTGTGAAGTGAGATTCTTATTAAAACACCACTGTGAATAGAAGGCTTTAGAAGTCTGCTCAGGTAGGTCACAAAGAGTTGTATCCCTTAGCACAAGGGAATGAAGTTTAATTCTGTCATCATTTTGTTTATAGAGAGATGCACAGGCTGTTGATCCTGGTACAATCTCTTCACATTGACAGTTAATACAATCTGACATAATTTCTCCTATTTATCATCAATAAAGCAGTCAAACTTACAATCCATTAAGTCACATCCTCCCTTGATTAAAGGAATTGTCTCTACTTTCTTCTCAGGTTTTGGAGGAATAGTAGGTCTTTGAGGAGGTTGCTCATTAAATGGTTTAGGTTTGGTAGCATTGTTCACAGGGGGTTGTTCAGTAAATGGAGGGAAAGGTGCTCTAATAATCTGCTCTCTTGTATACACATTTTGGTGTCTATCCCCTGGATTACTTCCTCTTACCTCTACTTTCAAGTGAGTAAAGTTAGCAGGCAAGTTAGTGAATGTCTTATTCCACTTAATAGTTGATAGATGCCAGTTAGGCTCATAAGCAAGCTTTTGTGTATCTGCATGCTTAGCAAGTAGAATATCCTTTTGGACTACTGAATAGTTGTTTCCTCCATCAGTAGAAGCATACACATCAAAGTACCAATCATAAGTACCACCATATTGAACATACCATCCTTGTAGTCTTCCTCCAACACCAGCCTCATAGGAGTATCCTAAGAGGTTTAATTGGATATCTACAATAGTACCTTCATTATTCTTAGAAGTGAATCCAATACCTTGACCATAACCATTTCTGTGAGCTTCACTGAGGTCAATACCTTGGACACTACCATTAGGTGATCCACCCATAGCAACATCTAGAGGTGCACCATTACGTTGAAATGTACCCCAAGCTTCTTGCCACTTAGTAGCTCCTCCTTGTTGGTTGTTACCTGCTTCATACTCACGTTTTCTTCTTTCATAGTCAGCTTTTCTAGCATTGTAAGAAGCAAGAGCAGAAGCATAGTTAGAGTTACTATTATTGTATGCTTGTAAGGCTCTTTCATATTCAGCCCTTCTAGCATTATAACCATTTAGGCTAGCCTGATAATCAGACTCAAGTCTTCTCTTCTCAGCTTCCCAATTTGATTGGTCAGGAGATGGTTTACTAGCCTGATCTGAGTTGTACACACCAATAAATCTATTAACACTTTCAATTCTCTCAGCTAAACAGTGCTGTACTTCACAAACCTTTTGTGCTTTACGCTGTAAGCACTTCATACGTTTAATTATATCACAGATGATCTCAATAATGTTCTTGATATTACACCATATTCTGAAGAAACCATGTGCTGTATTTTCTTTTACTTTACACTCTTCTCCATTGGCAATAGCATCACCAGCCAACTTTGCAGAGTCAGCTAGGTCATGCTTCATCTTCTCACATTCATGAGCCTTATAGAACTTTATCCTACATCTGCAATTAGGACAATATTCAAACATAGTGCCTCCTAGCAGTTATCACAGTCAATAACACAGCCTTCAACTTTAGGTAGAGGTGAGTTGTTATTTACATAGGTAGCTCTCACATCACTTGATGTAGGGTCAAAATCCCACTGGTCAAGTGTCTTGAATAGCAAGATATCTCCTGTGCTACCTCCTTGTGGTCTAAGGACTGTTTCTTTACCAATAGAAATAGACCCAGGTTTTTCTGTAAAGCTTGATCCTGCTTGGTAAGATTTAGTCCATACAGTTCTTCCATTTGTGTCTTGAATAGAGAATGTAGCATTATTACCATAGCTACCACCATCACCTACATACTTAACTTGGTCAAAGTCAACTCTAGATACGTGGGCTTTAACACTACCATCTTCATTCATAGTGTACATGTGAGATACCTTACCAGTGATAGTACCTCTACCTACTTCTCTACCTGCATAAACCATGTTCCACACAATAGCAAAGTCACCATTTTGTTGAACAGTCACAGATGTGAAAGTGTCTCCATATCCAGCAGAATTGGCAGAAGTACCTACACCCTTCATACCGAAGACAACATTTTCAAGCATCTTGCCCTTAATATGTTCTACAAGACCTGTGATTCTCTCATCCTGACACTTAGCAATAGAGCACAGCTTGTCTACTTTAGACTCTAAGCACTCTAGTTTAGTAAGGATATAACACAGTTGGTTAATAATATTCTTAAGAACACACCACACACCGTAGAAGCCTCTTCTAATAGCCTCAGGTAGATTACACCATTCAGCTTTTAGAATAGCTCTCATTTTAGGTCTAATTTGAAGGTCATTTAGCTCTTGTAGCTTGGTACAGTCTCCAATACCAACATTCTCACAGGAGCAGTCCTTTTGTTTACAAATGTCTTCCATAGTTCCTCCAATAAAATAGGGAGGGGATATACCCCACCCCCTTTAACCAAACAATAAGTGGTTTAAGTTCCAAGCTGATAGCCAAATTTCTCCTGAAGTTCTCAGTCTGAATTTTCTCCAATAGTAACCACCTGAACCAACATCTCCATAGCCTGTATCGGCTGTAGCAGTTTGGTCAAACACAAAGTACTTACCTACCTCAGTGATCTGATTAGCTTGTTTAACTCCATTTTTATCTGTGATAATGATATCCTCTACAGCAATCCCATTATCAGTCCAATCTAGGTCAACTGGTACAAGTTCTTTAGAGTAAACTTGCCACAAACCATTCACATACTGTAAGTCATCCACACGATAAGCATGTTGCATCTTAGCCTGAGTAGGTTTAGAAGCAGGTCTTGGTGTAGCTTTAGCAGGAGTTACATATTCAGCTCCTCTAGCCATAGCCACAAGTCTATCAATATCAATACCACCAGGACATCCTGTAGCTGATACCTCACCATGCTTGATAATGTGTTGTCTATCAATAGGGATACCATAACGTTCACAGATATCTCTAATGAGTTTAGCTGAGTTTCTGTAAGTCTCTTCAGCAATCGTCCATGTAGGAGCTCCTGTGTTGTTTAAGTGCTCAATACCAATAGAGCGTTGGTTTACTGGATAGTTACCTGCATGATAGGCAACATAGTTCTCACCAACACAACCCCAAATTTTATCAGGTGTTACTTGATAGTGAGCAGATGTTCCATGACCTGTAGCAACATACCATGTGCTTCTAGCCACAGCATCATTAGTTGTAGCATTGTGGTGAATGACAATTCTATCAATCTTAGTTCTATTGCTATCACTGTTCATAGCATTAGGATCTACACCTGTGATAAGACCTGAATAAATTTCACCATTAATATTTTTTGTAGGTAAAGCCACTGAAGCTGTTCCTCCTTTAGTTTGATTAGACTTTTTAAGTCTGAAAGCTGTAGGGTACATAGCAGAATATGGAAGTCTACACAAGTTATGTACTCCTCCAATTCCACCTTGGTTTTGACTTAGGAAGTAACCATACTTACCATCAATGTCTCTATCAAACATAGCTACATGAGATAAAGGAGTCCATCCTTGTACCTCTCTAAAGATAGCTACATCTCCTTCTTTAAGCTGATTGATAGGGACTTCATCAAAGTACTTGAGGATACTATTAGAGGCTTTCTTTTCCCACAAGTCTTTAGCATATCCTGAACCACCTTGTGACACAGGAGTTGTATTGATTACAGGGATACCATTCTCCTTACACCATTGTGCAAAGGAATCCCAGCATTGAAAACCATAGAAACCATCTACGTCTACACCCTTATTGTACCACTTGGACTTAAAGGTTCTGTAATCCATGATTACTCTCCTTGAGCTTCATTATATTTCTTGCTTGAGATACCTAGCACAGTACCAGTGAAGGTAGTAAGCAATGCTAGAGTACCTGTGATAGCAGTTGAGTCAAACTTATACAAAGCTCCTAGCCCTGTAATCAAAGTGATTAAGGCTGGTGCAACTACAGTTACAAGCTTTTTATATAAATCATACTGTTTATTAGTTAAGTTCATTTAGTTCTCCTTATTATTTCTTAAAGATACCTGGATTGATAGAATGATACGTTTGTTAAACATCTCAGGGTTAGATACCCCAAAAATTTGAACATTTCTTGAACCTTTATCAATCCACACAGAAGTATTATTATTACCAATCCAAACCTGAGACTCTACAAGTTCAACAGGAACAGGAGCATCAGGAGGTAGTGTTGCAATAATATCTCTCCAATTTACTTTTGATGTTACTTTGAAGTCAATCTTGAAGATACCTACACCAGTTGAACTTGAGTAAGTAAGTGTAACTCTAGGTGAAATTGGTGCATCATGCTCACCTTCCATGACCTTAGACCTGTCTGTGAAAGATCCTCTATATACTGTAAGATCAGTGGCTTTGTTTTCCTGATTTGTTAACAGGTTATCCACTTCCTTCTTAGTGTAAGTCTCAGCTTTCTTGTAGAACTTATTTAAAGCATCATCTAGGTTCACATTATATGTAGTTGTAGCATCTGCTTCAGTTTTAGTTACTACAACACCTTCAGTGTCACTAGTTATAACAAACTCTTTCCCTACACCAACTGGTAGAGTCACAGAGTTTCCATTAGAAATTGATAGCTCATTACCTGTTAGAGTAAGTGTTTGCTTATCACTATCTTCTTTAGCTTCAAGGGCTGTTAATCTAGCTTTTAAAGAGCTATCGTCATACACAGTGTCATTATCAGTTTTACTCTCTAGTGCTGTTAATCTATCAAGCACAGGTTGGAGATCAACAGTTTGACCTCCTCCTGTATTACCTTCAGATTTAAAGCACTCAGGGTCAAATTTGATCCTTATTGCCATTTGTTACCTCTTCTCAATAGTTACTTTCATAGGGAATGGTACATAAGACTTATTAAGAAGCTTATACTTAGTATTCTCTTCTTCAGTGAATAACTGTCTATCCTGATATTCCTTGTAGAGCTTAATTAAGTTCATAATATAAGTGGCTTCTTTCTCATCACAATTTCTTTCAGCCATGACTGACTTAACATTGTGTGTAGCTAAGTACTCAGTAGGATTAGTTGTGATTGAATCAACATCAAAGTAGTAGAATAGCTGTGCATAATCAGTAGCATGAGGATGATAATCAGTGTCAAAAGTGAAGTAATCATTAATAGTGAATGTCAATTTATACACAGTCTTCTTGTCAGCATACTCACCTCTTAGAGAATAAATATTAGAACCATCACCAAAAGTAGGTATTCTAAATTTATTTCTATTGAAAGCATTTGTTTCAGTACTATCAAACTTAATAGGAAGTGTAGTGGTGTTAATCTCTAAGTTCCCATTAGGTAGCTTAGTTACTTGAAGAGTCTTCTCATCAGGTTTCTTAGTTGCAAATTTGAAGGTATTTTCTAGCCAGTATGAAATATATGGAGTAATAACCTTCCATCCTGCATCATTAGGATGTAGGAACTCTTCATCTCTGATATTACCCTGCTTGAAATATTTTTCTAAGTAGGCATTATCAGATGCTAGGTGCTCAGCTACCTGAAGTGGATCAATATCTGTAAGCTTAAGTACAGGAATGGATCTATTGTACTCAGCTTCAACTTCCTTAACCACAGAAATGATGCCATCTCTTAGTTGATTAAGTGTATAACCACCAGCACCTACTTTGTCTCCTACTGTCTTAAGGTAAGGCATAGGTGTGATTATACCAAAAGGTCTATCACCAGCCATCATTGAAGCCTTACTTAACATTCTCTTAACTGTTTTAAGCACAGTTTCAAGTGGGAGATTATATCCTGATACATTACCAAAGTCATTGATACCAAGCGCAATCACAAAGGCATCAGCAGAGTCAATATCAGCTCCCATAAAGTTCTCATCCTTAGTTGAGTAACCATATCCTGAAGATCCATGATTAATAGCCTCAATACCTTTATCCTGCTTCAGTGACTCCACATAGCCTCTAGAGGTACGATAGTTGACTTCTGTTAAGCTATCACCTACAAAGAGTATCTTCTTACCATTAAGTACACTGATAGGTGTCTTGTATGCTTCAAGTACACGATTCTCAGGAAGCTTAACCAACTTGTCATCTGTGAGTTCTCTTGTGTTACCATCAGGTAGTGTCACAGAATTACCATTTGTGATAGAAAGTACTTTACCTTCTAGCTGGAGCTCTTGATTATCCTTATCAGCTTTAGCCTCTAATGCTCCTATACGAGCCTCTGAGTCTGTTTTAATAGTACCTACTTCATGAAGAACATTAGCTACTGAGCTACCTAAGTCATTTACTTGATCTTTTAGGTCACTATCATCATAGATAGTATCCTTATCAGGCTTAGCTTCTAGGGCAGAAACTCTATCAGCTAGTGGCTTGTCATTATAAGGCTGTACTTCAGGCTTAGCCTCAAGAGCCTCTACTCTAGCTTTTAAAGCACTATCATCATAGATAGTATCTTTATCCTCTTTAGCTTCTAATGCTTTAACTCTTTCCTTGAGAGCTGTGTCATCATAAGCCATAGAGATGGTATCTTTGTCATCAAACTCTACTTCACTAGAAGTTCCATCAACTCTAATGTATTTTAGTTTGATTTTATTACCATCCCTTGACACAGTAACATTGTTTACAAAGTTGTCTGTTCTATTCTCTAGCTTCTTAAGCCTCTCAAGGATAGCAGTATCATCATAGGATGTACCACTACCACCACCTGAGTTCTTTAAGCAACTAGCATCAATTACTACCTTTACCATTTGCCTTTTCCTCTTCTACATGTTTTCTCATCTTCTCATTAAGTCCATGAATGTAATGGTTTCCACCAAGGTCATTAAAGTATTCCTTCACAAGAGGTTCAGTCATATCCCACTTCTCTTGCCATGTAAACTCAGTAGAGTTGTAGATGTTAAGGTACTCAGAGCGTAGGCTAGACCGTTTAGCTCCCTTAGATAGTTCTACAAGCTGGTTTCTCTTGTGATTAAGCCAAGCTACCCCACAACCGCAGGCTGTGGTCACAAAGAGTGTTATCCCTGAGATCACAGCTTGATTTTCTACAATTCTTAAGATTAATCTATCCATTTAGTTCTCCTATAAGGTTTCAGTTTCAGGTTTTGTGGGTAAATCTTCCATAATTAGTGTGTTGTGAGGTACATTATAAGTTTGCTCTGAAACTACACCATTCAGAGTAGTTCTTACATTCAATACATAGTTAGTCTTACCACTTAGTACTTCTGAACCTTTTTCATATTTAGGTCCTTCAAGCACAGCTTCTACAACAGTACCTTCAGGTAACTTAGCCTTCAAGTCATTGATAATCTTATCTTCAAATGCTCTCTTATCCTCATTAGATACTTCAGGAACTTTAACTACTTGACCATCTTTAGTAACAATCTTAGAGAACATATCTTCTACTCTAGGAAGAGCCTCTAATAAGTCAATATTAGTTTCAGTAGTAGTACCAATACTTATAGGCTCAGACTGATAAACATCACCATTAGGCTTAGTAATCTTCACAACCTTAGTATATAGAGGTGCACCTGTAGCTTTATCTCCTACATTGTCACCAGGAATTTTATTGACTAATACTTCCACAGTATAGTCTTTAAGCTCAGGAATATCTCCTACTTTATCTGTAATCTCTTTCTTATAGGCTTCAATATCCTCAGGAGTAGCTTCACCAATTAAGTTAATAATATTGTTCTGATTAACCATATATCTACCTAAACGAGTATCAGAACTCAACTTACCTGACACAATAGTATCCAACTCTTCATTAGTGAGCACAGGTGTTGGAGTAGGCTCAGGCTGTGGTTCAGGTGTAGGAACTTCAGGTTCAGGTTTTGGTTCAGGCTGTGGGGTAGGTTTAGGAGTTGGTTCTTCCTCTGGGTTTTTCTTACCTCCACAGTTAATTTCAATGTCAAGCTCATCACACTTGGACTCTAACATTTCACAAGTTGCTTTAGGGATAGGTTTAAATCCCTCATAAGTTGGATAGATAACTCCACAGAGCTTATCTTCTTCAGCTAATTTATAAGCCATATTTTCTCCTATCTTACATAAACATCAATAGATGTTTTCTCATTAGTTAAGTAGGCTTTACCCTTAAAACCAAAAGGAGTGTCATAAAGTCTACCCTTAACATCACCCCAAGATGAAGGCACAGAAAGGATAATATGACCATCTTGGTCTGAAAGGAAGCCATAAGCATTATAGCTCTTATTCACATTTACACTTGTAGGGAAGTTGTTACCTGAGGAATAAGTCCATTCATAACCACTATATTCTACCCTACCTAGTGATATAAATTGAGCCAAAGTGTAGATCTGTTGAGTTCCTGACTGATCTAGACCATCACTAGTTTTATCTGAAAACTTATCATAGCCATTAGCCTTTTCAACTTCCTTCTTACCTGGCTCTTTATCTTGCTTAGAGTACTCAGTTTTCTCTTTTACAGCAGACTTAGGTAAGTAACCAACAGTACCATTGTACTTATCATAGATAAGCCATTCACCACTGATCTTACCTGTAACCTTGTTACATTTATAAAAGGTATCAAGCACAGTGTTGTCACCATTACCTTTAATACCTTCAACCTTGTCCACTACAATCTCATAGAAAGTTCTTTGTACTCCACCACTCTTCTTAGGTTTACCTGCATCAGCACTAGTACCACTAGATCCATCAGGAGTATAGTTATCCTGACCTCTGATTCTCACAATCCTAAGAATAGTTGCTCCATAGCCTGTAATGGTTCTTGTGTGCTCAATTACATGAGTGATTCCATTGAAGTTTTGTTCAATAACTCTAGCATTATTGACTCCACCCCACCATACACAAGAGTGTGTCCATAGGGAGTGCTTGGTTCATTGGTAGAAATGATATCACCCACTTTAAGTTGGGATTCATTTGAGTAAGGAATAACATCAGCAAAACTACTTACATCATTACCTATACCAATCTGATTACCATTACCTAGTAAAGACCCACCAAATTGTTGAGCTACCCAATTCACAAGGTCTACACACTGGTAGGGTTGACTAGGAGGAAAGCCATCAACATCAATGGATTGTCCCACTACACGCTGTGCAACTTGGTAAGCATTTGTCATATCAATTATACCTCAATCTTATCCTTCAGTAAACTTGAGCACAACCCTGTTATGTAGGAGAAGTCATAGCTAAACTCTTCATTATCTAGAGTGATAATGTTGTCTTTTTTCCTACAAAAGATTGAATATTTCTCTAGTGTGAGTTCAAGGTAGTCACTATCCATCCACTCCTTAGCTCCTCCATAGTCATGGTTCTTATAAACCTGTCTAAAGAAGTATTCCACAGCAGATTCCACAAGGATTCTATTTCTCATACGTTTCACAAGAAACTTTTTATTCTCCATAGTACTCCATCTCTCTTTCAATCTCTTTTAGGGCATACTCAACCCTCTGAATATCACTTTTTAGGATCTCATTTTGGATCACACTTTGGTAATCAGTAGGGTGAGATGTTAAGTGCTCTTCAAGTTTAAACTGTTTAGCTTCCATGCTGTGTAGCTGGGTAAGCTTGTTCTTATATCTATTATATAGCCTTGATACTATAATGTTCATTAGTTCTCCTAGTTGATGTGACTAAACTTAAGGAAGTTTCTTAGTGTAATCTGTGCTTCTCCTAGTGCATACACAGTGAAGATCTTCTCACCAGCACTGAATAAAGCACTTCTCTGAGCATCATTTAGATACCATGCAGAATACATTAAGTCATAACCTTCCATTGGATTACTGTTAGGGAAGATTCCTTCACCACTAGCATCATCACCAATCCAGTTACATCCCCACTGTCTTCTAAAGATTTCAGTAAGCTCAATTTCAGACTGCTCTCCTGTAGCCTCATTCTTAGCACTTACAACTAAGTGGACATCTGATAGAGGAGTTACTTTCTTACCATCACACTGTGATACATCCATCTTAATGATGAACTTCAAAAACCATCTCTGAAACCTATCTAAGTCACTAGGCACAAGGACTCTGAATTGTGCAGATCCTTTAGTCCTATCAATTACAACAGTGTCACTTGGAGACTCATTCTTTTCCTTAGGTGATTCATCCTTACTTTCAAGAGCCTTTTTAACCACTTCAAAGTACTTGTTAGCTCCATCAATACGCTCTTGGAGTGCATTACCTGGAACACCACCCCAGTCAGCAAGGAAACGAGTAGTAAGCTGTGCAATATCTCCATCACTAGAAGCAACTTCTTTTACCACATTCTTCAGTGTCTCTTCAGACATCATGAAGGCTACTTGTGTGTTGAAAGTGAAAATGCTACTGTTTCTAGCTCTAGCAAACTCATAAAGAGCCTTAGACCTTGGACCTGTCCACTGACCTAATCCTAAACCAATCCAGTGTTTACCACCTACATTGTATCCAGGCTCATTAAGTGGGTCTTTATAGAGTGATGCAAAGGCTTGCCATGATCCCATGAGGTTTTCTGCTGTAGGTTCTTGTGCTACTTTATCATATTGTTTGCCTGTAGCATAGTCAGCCTCATATCTTCTAGCTGTTACATTAGACTCTCTCACAAAGTAACCAATAATAGCAGATACACCTTGTGCCTTAGCCTCAGGAATCTCTTTCTTGATAGCTCTAGCAAAGGTTTTTACTCTTGTTTCAATATCATCACTCTCAGATCCTTCTATACTGTCATCTGAGTAAGGAGCACAAGAAGAAGCAGTAGAAAGGGAATCCACATAGTCAAGTGCATAGAGGTCAGTTACCCCTCCTCTACGCTGTTTAGACTGTTGAATTACCCTAGATTTAGTTCTACTAACAGTATTTACTAATTTATTTAGATAATCTACCATTTCTCCTCCTACTGATTCACAATGATGTCTCTGTCACTGTATAGATATTTAGACAGCTCTAGTTGCTGTAAGTGGTTACTTCCTACTTGGTAAAGGTCAGTGATCTTGGTCACAAAGAACCAGTTACTTTCCTTCAATACCTTCTCATAGTACTTAGAACAAGCTGTAAGTTCCCAAACTCCTGCATTAAGGGTAAACAATACCCTATCTCCTGCCTGTACTGTATGCTTCTTCAGAGGCTCTACAGTCATTGTGTAGACTATCTTCCTACGTGAGTTCTTAAGTCTTCTAATAGCTGTTCTATAGAGCTGTTCTGTGGCTCTCAGTCTATCAGCATCTGTGATCTCTTTATTATCTTCTGCGATTGACTGAGTGTCATTATCCGTAACTGTGCCCCAATAAAGCTCTCCTGCTTCTAAGGCAATACCTTCTTCATCTAGAATAGCAAACTCATCACCAATAATTTCAGGAGCAAACACAGGTAGCTGTGGATAGTCATAAGACCGCTGTGAGTTTACCTTATTACCTGTCTTTATCACAGGGAATCCTTCAAGCATGAACTTAGGATTGTAGAATATATCTCTAAGTGTTAATGAACTAGCTCCTGAGTCTGACTTATCTGACATAGCTACAGCAATGTTGATTGTGTCCTCATAATTCTCAGAAATGTTATCTAATGACACAAGGTAGTTGTATTCATTGATGAGAACATCTCTCTTAATACCAAAGATACCAAACTCAATCAGGTAAGGATCATAGCGATTTACTCTCCAATAGAGGGAAGTAGTCTTCTCACACACTTTGGTAAGGAACTCTAGGAATGATTCTCTAGAAAACTCATACTCAATCAAGTTCTTTTCAGCATAGTCATCTACATACTTAATCTTGAACTCATTGAGCAGATCATCCTTATGCTGTTCATTAGACCAGTAGCCCATAGCCTGCTCTACAGCAGATACTACAGATCTAGCTTTCACAGTAACATTGGTAGGAAGGGTTCTCTTACCCAACCTACCTATTACGTGTGATGTCTGAACAGTTACTGTGCTATTTTGGTAATCACTTGACTTGTCTCCTACATAACCTTCATACTTCCAGTCATCTGTCTGAACTACAATGTGTGTATTACCACTGAGTAGCTTGGAATATTTTAAGGGTAAGGTTAAGGTGATAGCAGGCACTTCCATTAAGGCAAACTGTACTTGAATATCATTAAGGAAGTCATCCTTAGGAATAATTACTGACTTCCTTCCTGAAGCCTCACTATTAATAATATAACCAATCATACTGTTACACTCTCATAATCTATATAAATACAAGCAGTATCACTCTCTACACCACTTACTGACACAGTATTGAGTCCTTTCTTGATATAAGGTAACTCAGCACATAGTTTAAGCACAGAAAGTGAAATATCCTGATAATTGAACTCTAAACATTCCCAAGATTTAGCATACTTAAGCTCACCCTTATAGTTAGCTGTAAGCACTCCTGAGTACTCACCTTTAATCTTGAAGTCAATATCATTAATCCTTACAATAGGATCTTTGAAGTCCCCTTCAATAGCAATACTCCACTTGTGACTGTCTAGTACTGTAGTAGATAGAAACTCTCCTGTGAGAACTTCATTCACACAAGTGTCACAGATAGCATGCTTATACATACACTGTAAGCCTTTACCATCTTTTTTACACTTTAGAGCAGTTGTATACTACTCTCCACTTAGAGTTACATTCCTCAAAGAAGTCATTCATGAACTCTACATTGGTTTGTGCTGTACATAGATCAATCATACCATCCATCTCACAGCAGTCACTTTCACAACACTCACAGTAGTTATTACAGTTAGGTAGACCATTACAGCAGTGTCTTGACTTACCTAAGCAACTAGCTTTCATGTCAAGGAAGTCACAGTTGTCATAAGGCTCTAGGAATGTCTTATCCTCATCAGCCTTATACCATACACCATCAGGGTTATCAAACTCTACCTTAAACACAAGGTAGTCATCATCTGTGAGTACCCACTGTTTATTGTTCTGAATACTTGTGACATAAGCATTACACCACACAAGCTGTAGACCTGTTTGTACAGCCCACAGCTTTCCTGGTGTCATTAATTGCTCCATGATGAAGTCATAGTGAGCTTGTACATGCTCTTCTGACCAGTCATGTGTCTTGAGTGCTATCTGTAATGAGATTGTGTTAGAGTCCACAAGAGACATCTTACTAGTGTTACCAACATAAGACCCATTAGTAAAAGTGCGTGAGGTTTTATTCTCACGCAAACTAATACTTTCTGTCTGCTCATCAATAGATTTTCTACCAAGGAACACAAGGTCGTTAAATTGGATGTAGCGTTTAGGTTGGGTGAAGTTTTCATCACATCTAAACATTAAACATACCTCATCAATCTGTCAATTCCAAACAACCCATTTAGATACTGAGATTTGTTGTCAATATTTTGACTTATCTTAGCATTATTTGTGTTGTATACATTATTAATTATAGTCTGTCCTGAGTTACTTTGCAAGGCTTTATTACCATATTTGTTGAGATTATTCAGGAAGTTTAGTCCTAGACTTTCAACAGCTTTCTTCCTCAAGACATACTCACCAGGAGTAAGCATAGTAGGCACAGTATCAGTTCCTTTAGGCTTCCAATCAACTCCAATAATGTCACCATCAGAGTGGTATTCAGGAATGATTCCTCCATTAGATCTGAAACCTCCTAAAACAACACCTGTACCCTTTTTACCTATACCTTTAACTGACTTAGGAGTAGAGTTAAAGATACTAGTAACAGCATTAGCAACGCTGTTAGCAAGTGAGCTTAGGGCTTCTTGGATCTTATTACCTTCTTCTGTAATCTTAGAGGTATCAACATCCTTAGGATCATTGCCTTTAACTTTGTCCTTAGCCTCCTTTATCTTACCTGTGGTCTTATCAACCTTAGTCTTAAGCTCTTCTACAAGGGCTTGTCCTTCAGGGGTAAGTTTAGATACATCTACAAGGTCAATAGGGATTCCTTTAAGGAGTTCATTAGCTTTTTCTAGCTTGATCTGTCCTTTAGATTTCAACTCACCTACAACATTGTAGAAGTTATTAGCGGAAAGCTTGAGTGAGCTAAGGTCTTCTTCACTAAGAGCACCTTTATCATCAGCTACCTCTTGGATAGCCTTTTCAATGGTCTCACCATCCTTAAGTACTTTGTCAATTACTTTTTGTCTAAGTTTTTGGTCAATAATACCTATTTTCTCTAGGATAGTATTAAACTCTTTAGTGTCAGCTTTATAAGTAGAGTTGTCAGTCAATCCAGAACCTGTTAGCATCTTAAGCTCTTGGATAAGATCATCAACATTCTTACCTGCAACTTCATTGATTTTCTCTTTTGTAGCTTTTGATGCCTGTTGAAGTTTATACTGAATAATTTTTGAGTCAGCTTCATCTAGTGCTTTACCAGCAGTAGAAAGACTAATAAGATCTTCAGTGTTAAAGTTTTCACTTTTCTTGACTATGCCATCTAAGAGATCTTTCCAAACTTTATTCTTAGTACTATCAACTACTTTTCTAAGTTCATCTGTTGCTGTAGCATGGACTTCATCATTACTCTTAGAATTTGCTGTTGCAGACTCCTGAAGTGTTCTAGCCCATCTATAGAGATCTTCCTTAGAAGCGTTAATGACCTTTTCCTCGCTAGCTCCCATGTCCATTAAGACTTTTTGCACAGCGGAGTCTTGATCTTCCTTATTACTGAAGTTCCCTCCTTTAAGTGCATAGTCTAATTGTTCTTTGACTTCAGCAATCTTCTTGAAAGGAATCTCAGGAATCTTCTGAGTAGCAATTCCAAGAGCATTGAAGGCATCTGTGAAGTTCTTAGAAGAATCTTCTTGTCTCTTGAACTCAGTATCAGAGAGAGTTTGAATAGTTGCAGTAGTACCATCTGTGGTATTCTTAAGCTCAACATATCTCTGACCATACTGTGCATATAAAGCCTGTAATGACTTCATAAGTTCAAGGTCAGTTACACCAAGCTCTTCTTTCCACTGTGCCCAAGTCTTCTCTTGACCACCAATATTAACACTGTACTTATCAACATCTTTAGGAAGGTACTCAGTAGCAAGCCCAAGGTTAGCTCCACCTTTACTTAGATCTCCATTGAACTTACCTGCATTACCTGACACAAGAGCTAAGGCATTAGAGATATCAGATTGTGCAGAAGAGTCATTTGTCACAGATTTGTAGAAGTTCCTCATGAGGTCTCCATACTGTTTAGCCTCTTGTTGAAGAGCCTGTACTTTAGCCTCTCTAGCTACCTTATTCTGCTCTTCTTTCTGCTTCTCAGCTTCAGCTTCTAACTTAGCTTGTTCCTTCTTAGCTTGGTTTTCAGCATCATTTGTGAACATACCTTGGATAAGTCCTACAAAACCTCCAATACCAGCACCAATAGCTGTACCAATAGGAGTGAACATAGAACCGATACCAGCACCAGCTAAAGCTCCTGAAGCAGTACTTGTAATCACAGTAGAGGCTTGCTTCATACCTGTAGAAACTTTACTACTTTGTACAGCATTGTTGATACCATCTAAGGCTATTCCACCAAACATAGTACCAAAGGCAAGACCAGCTCCTTTGAGTGATTGACCTAAAGTACCAGCTTTGTCAAAACCTGCACCAATAGCTTGTCTGAATGTACCTCCATTGGCTCTAACATTCTTATAAGCCTGAGCAGAATCTTTAAATACTTTGCTTAGCTTAAGCTGTTCTTTAGTGTTATTTCTAGCTTGTAAGGCTAGTCCTGCATAGTAGCTTCCCATTTCAGGGTCATCAGCAAGGAAAGCTCTTTGACTCTTCTTAGAGTAGTACTTATCAGCTCTCTTATTTAGGAATCCTGAAATTAAACCACCACCAGCAAGAAGGTTTTGACCTCCTGTAAGTCCACCAGCTACACCTTGCTTAACCTTTCCTGGAAGAGCAAAGTTGCTTAGTTGACCAAGGCTATTAACAGTAGTACCAATGAATGACACAATGTTAGACACAAGAGATGTAGCCTTACCAATGAGTGCCCCAATGATAAGGTACTTACCTACATGACCAAGTACTTCAGCAACCTTAGCAAACATCTCTACAAGCACAGTGAGAGTGTTTAAGATCTTTTCAAAACCTTTTTGTAAGTTTCCTCCACCAAAGGACTTAATAACATTCTCAATAGCTGTCACAACAGCTTTAACGAAGTTTGAGAGTGCTTTAAAGAATCTCACACCTGTGTCAGATGTAAGGGCATTTAGGGCACTAGAAGTGATTCTAGCAAGCACAGGAGCTAAGTAATCAAGCAAGTCTTTTACAACATTACCTAAGTTCTTAAGTCCATTTCTGAAGCCATCATTATCAACACCCTGTCTTGTGAGTTTCACAAAGTTTGAGAAGAAGTCAAACACAGAAGAAATTAACTTGGATGCAACTTCAATTATAGGTGTCTTTTTGATTAGAAAAATCAAGTGTTTTGACTAGCTCTTCTGCAAAACCTCTAATAGATGTAACTACTGTAGTTGCATAGGAAGCATACTTACTATCACCTGTAAGTGTTTTTAGTACATCTGACATTCCTTTAATGAACTCAGCTAGTCCTTTTACAGCACCACTACTTACAGCAAGATTTTGTATATTAGTGATAACCTCAATGGTGTTAGTGATAGCATCTAAGATACCTCCACCTACAAGCTCTCTACCAATATCAACCCAAGAGGTTAAATACTTGATATAAGCATTACCAGCATCACTCACAAAACGTCCAATAGCACTTCCTGACTCATTAAAGAGGTTAATCAGTGATTGCATGAAGCCTTGGAAGTTCTTCATCACATTACCATCAAGGCTAGAAGTGAAGTCTTTACCAAACTTCTCCATAGATTGATGAGTTGATCACCAAACATAAGGGTGATAGCTCTTGAGAACTTATTGATATTCTCAATGCCTGTACCAATAGCATCTCCAAGCTTTCTTACATAGCCTTCAAACTTCTCACTTCCCACAAGATCTGTGATGTTCTTAATGAAGTCTCTTGTAGCTACGTATACCTTGTTAAGAGCACCAGGAGAAGAATTACCATCCTCATCTACCTTATCAAACACAAGGAGGTTTGAAAGTGTTTCTTTCAAGTTCTCAATAGCTTGCTTAGGAGTAAGGATAGAAGTAACTAGACTTTGGAACTTAGGACTGTTACCTACTTCTTTGATAACATCTAAGTACTCATCAGCTGTGATACCCTTCTTCTGGGTAGCTTCAATGATAGACTTGTAGCCTTTAGCCTGAGCAAGCTCTAGAAGCCGTTTATTTACTTCAGAAGCACCAAGAGCAGAGAATCTTTCTCTTGTAAACTTGAAGTCTTGTTGGTTAAGATAACCATTAGCAAGCATTTGAGCTGTTTGCTCACCTGCTGTCTTAAGACCTTGTACAGGGTTGTTTGTTTGTGCAATAAGCCCAGCAAAGGCTTTTACAATATCCTCAGAGTCTTTACGGTTATAAGCATAGTAAGTTGATGCTTGGTTGAGCAAGTCAGAAGCATCATACACAGAAGCTTTACCATAATCTCCTAGTCTCTTGAGAGACTTGTTTACATCCTTTTCATTAAAGCCTAGAGATGACATGTTGACCCGATAGATCTGCATAGCATCCCCTACTTTTTGTGACTCAGACACCATACCAGCAACACCTTGTCTCAAGGTAGTCACAGCAGACGTAATGATCCCTTGGAAGCCACTAGTAAGCTTTCCATTAACTAATGATGTAAATGACTTCTGTACATTTAAAAGCTCAGATGAGACTGATCTGAGACCACTGAGCATGGTTTTAGCAGGATTGATAGCTCCTAGCTTAATCATGTTTGATGTCAGACTAGTAAGTGCTCTATCAGCTATAGACATAGCAGATCCTACGTTTTTCCAAGACTCAGCTAAGTTAGTGACCTCTACTGCTTGACTTTTTACCTTGCTACTTCCACCAACACTAGATCCTGATGCCTTGCTCACAAGGGCATTGACATTATTGATCTGTCTTTGGATATCAGAAGTATCAATATTGAGCTTTAAATTAATAGAGGGCAGGTTATTAGACCTGCCCATCTTCTTAATCATACGTTCAATATCAAGCACAGTCGCTTTCATGTTATTCAATAATTTTGTCTTAGCCTCAATATCGTTAAGACCATTAATTGTAACACTTATAGTACGTACTGACATTAAAACTCTCCTACTTAAGCTACATCCTCAATGTTTCTACGGATTTCATAGAAGTTACCATTTTCATCACGACTTACAGTGAATGTCAATGACAAAGTGATTTCTCCATCTGTACCGAACTCTCTTGAGTTTTCTGTGATAAGGACATTGTTGAATACATAGTATTCTCTAATTCCTCTTGTGTTTTCAACCATTTGAGTAACACGGAAGTGAGTGTTACGAAGACGTTTGTCGTTAGCTACAATAAGCTCAACATCACGCTCAGCATTGTAAGTCACAAGAAGCTTTTCACCAATGTACATTGGGTTCACAAGAACTGTACCACGACTCAATCCATGATGTGTTTGAGTAAGAGCAATAAACTCATCATCCTCAAGTCCTACACCAGCAGAGATTGGCATTGATGAAAGGTAAGTACAGTCACAGCGGTCAGAAGAGATAATGATTGTATTACAATCTTCATAGTAAAGGTCAGGGATAACAAGTGATCCATATTCTTTACCATCTACTTCAAGTCGTTCTACTGTGAAGCTGTCTGTCACAGGGATACCACTTGTAAGTTTCTTAGACATAGATTGAAGTGGGTTCAACCAGTAGTCATTACAAGAAGTTGTAGTAGCTGTGATTTCTTTAGTGATCTCAATTTGTGATTTGTCATATTGACGTCCAAAACATCTAGCATCTGTAGTAGGTACTGAAATGTTATGTGTGAATGAAGTCAAACATGAAAGCAACACATTAGAGAATTTACGCAACTCAGCACGATCATTAACGATCATTGGAGATGAAAGACCAATTTGACCATCAAAGTCATCTGTACCTGTGTAAGTAACTTCATAAGAGATTACTACACCGTGGTCAGAAGGTTTCCATCCTGTACCTGTTTGAGTCATTGCTTTTGTATCAGCAAGGTCAATAGTACGGAGTACGAATCCAGGTGCATGAGTTTCAAAGTTGTATGTGTACACGTATGAGTTAGCTTGAGCAAGATCTGTAAAGTCTGCTACAGCTACTTTAAGTTGATAAGTACCAGCTTTAGGAACGTTTACATATACCATGTTGAAACCAAGTGCATAGTCATCAGCATCTGAACGTACTTGGTAGTTTACCTTGATAGCTTTATCTACAGCTTTCACATAAAGTGTACCTGTGTTGAAGCATTTCAAAGGTGTACAGTTTAGTTGATCTTCAGGCACATCCTTACGTACATATTGTACTAAAGTACCAGTAGGAATTTGTACTTGTTTGTTAGCTTTCCAGCGAACACAAGGACGGATTTCCTCATTGATAGCAACAATAATTTTATTGTCTTTATCTTGGGTATTGTAACCGTACATAGGATGAGACATATCTACAAAACAGTTAGACATTTATTTCTCCTTTTTCTTGTTATCAGCTTGCACTGAAGGTTTTGGGTTATTAGCTTCTTCAACCATGTGTTCACGGACACGTGCCATTGCTTGAAGCTCAAGACGGCTACCGTGACGGTTTGCAATCTCATTACGAGACATGAAGAACTCATCTACATTTAGTGGTTTTTCCACAGCCATGTTCTCTCTCCTTCTTAACATGTATATATTGATAAGGTAGCAGGGAATGAGAACATTTCAACCTCATCTACAAGCTCATTAGAGAAGTCTAATGGACATCCCACATCAAGCACTTTAGCATTGATAGGTAAGTACCAATTATCCAATGAAGCTACATCCTGAGCGAATGTCTTTCTCTGTATACCTTTAGGGGTTTTAACTTGATGAACCAACATATTTTTTATTTGACAGTGCACTTCTTCTCTGTACTCAAGTTTACCCTCAGGAGTGTTCTCAATACATACCCTACCAGTAGGAGGAGACACAGATGAGTAATATACAGAAAATGTTACATAGAATCTAGGAAAGCACTTAGAAGAATTATCACAAGAAACATCAATCGCCAAGAATGGAAACTCAGCTCCTTGGTTAAGTTGAAAGTGCTCAGTAGTTCCTACGTGTTGGTTAAATTGCACATCAAAGTTATCATAACGTTTTCTTGGATCTAGCTCTTCAGGATGGTCAGGTTGAATGAAGTAGTCTAGAACACCAGCTCCATACATTTGAAGCCATTTCTTAATGTTTATGTATATTGCACTATTCATTTCTGTAGCCTCTTAGGAATCTTAACAGCCAATCTACTTTCAGCTCTTTCTCTATATGCAGTCACAGCAGACTTATCGCTCTGAGTTAGAATTGCTGTACCTGATCCCCGTCTACCTGAAGGAACTCTAGCAGAGTACTGACCTACTCCACCTTTCACAAGTTCTCCTTCACCTACATTCTCAAAACCTTTTTCAAGGAAGTTAAATGCAGGATAATTAGGATAGCCCTTCTCAACATAAACTCTGGTATAGTATCTAACTTTACCTCTCTTAGTAGGAGGGAAGTCATTACGATCACTATACACCTCAAAGCCATCACTGACTTTTCTTATTTTAACTGAGTTTACCATTCTACCTGTTTGCCTAGAAGCAATAGCCTTAGCTTCCAAAGTACCAGTAAGAACAAAGTCGGTAAACTCTTCCACAAACTCAGTACCTTTCCAGTCGTGAATATCAGTCGTGGTCACGAGTAATCACCCCCTGTAACTGTTTGATATAAGGGGCACACTCAAGTACTTTCTGTTCACTCTCACGTGGAGACAGTCTTTCACCTGTCATTTTTATATCCCAGCACCCAGGCATAATCTCATAAGTGCGACATGCTACTACTTTCCAAAACATATAACCAGCATCCTCAGGACATTCCCAATAGTTACACTTGGTAGATATTCTTTGCAAGATGTAATAACCATGCTTAATATCAAAGTCACAGGAATGGCGTTGGTTGTGTAGTGAAAAGTAGAAAGTCTCTAGTTGTCTAGATCCTTCAAGAGTGTGGGTTGTAGTCGCATCACTCTCAGAACCCCTAGATGTAGGCATGTGGTCTACACAGTATAAATGCTCAACCTCTTCCCACAAGCACTTCATGACCTGCCTAGAGTTCTCATCATAAGTAGGTGTTGCTGTGCCTTGCCTTAACACAAGGATCTCTCTATTAGTTCTAGGTAGTGGCATCTACGACCTCCTAATCAAGATGATCTAAAGGAGGATAACCCTCACCTGCTCCTGGATCTGTAGGTTGTTCCTCAGATGGTTTAGGAGGTTCAGTTGGTGTAGGTTCTTCTGAAGGCTTTGGTGCTTCCTCTGTTACAGGAGGCTTAGGAGCTTCTTCTGTAGGTTTTGGCTCTTCAGGGATATGAAACTCAGTCTCTTCTACATTTCTTACATAGGTAGCTTCTGTGTTATCAGGTACTTCAGAGAAAGTATTTCTGATTACACCTTCCTTATCTGTGTATCTTAAGTTAGTTAGATACTTACCTAAGATGTCATCCACAGGATAGGTTTTACCTTGTTCAAAGATATAAAGCCTTCCACTGTAGTAAGTCCTATACACAGTTCTATAAGTTTCTACTCCACTAATTGAGCGACCAGTACCACACTTGGAACAGCCATAAGAGCGTGACTCTCTAGCATACTCTCCATTGTATCTTACTTGCATTCTTTTCTTCTCCCAATAGCTAAGTACATATTTTCTGTGTAAACTTTCTTACACAGGGATAGTGAACTAAGTGTCTTAAGTGCCCATGTGTTGATAAGCTTAACATAGATTGTATCTAGGCTTGTCTTATCCACAGTCCATTTACGAACAATGTAGTCTACTGATTTTTGCTCTAGAACAGCTCCTACAGCAAGTCTATCCATGTTAGCACACTCATCAAGTGTACCACATTTATTTTGGTAGGCTACAAAGATGTTCATGAAGTGACACATTGCTTCAAAGATACAGTCAGGTAGACTGGCAGAAGTATAACCAGCTTCATAATCAAGAATAATCTTGTACTCAGTCTCACATGAGCAAGGATCACAGCATCTACAACATGGACTCAACTCTTCAGTTACATTGATTAGAATAGTTCCATCAACAAAAGACCAGTTGTACTTATCAGGAGTAATTTCATACTCCTCACGCTCAAGACCTTTTCTCTTGTGCATATATACCTTAAGTGTTGAAGGGTCAAAACCTTTAAAGTAGTAAGGCTTGATCTCAACCATTGCATCACAGCCACAGATTTCAAAGTCTTTGACTTCAATCACTTCATGTCTTCTAGCTCTTAAGATAGTATCACATTCACCATCAGTCCAACAGAACAGCCTAGCAAGGACACGGAGAAAGCTCTCCATGTACCGTTGCATAGTTGCTCCATCATCACAGTCAAAACAGCCACACCTATCTTGAAGCTTCTGTGTAATCTTCATTAACTCCAATTCAGGTTGCATATCTTAACTCCTTATTTTGCAGGGATAGTAGCCATAGGGAATGGATTGAGACCTGTAAGAAGACCTTGGATACGCTCGAATACCACAGCAGGACAAGTTTGATCCAATGGAATGTTGGCAATCAACAAGTGAGAGATAGGTGAGTTAGTATGTACCAAACCGAAGTTTTCGTACTTGTCACAGATCACTTCACATCCTGGTTTAGAAGTATCTTCTGTACGTTGAGTGTAGATAGAAGATTGTGGTACGAACAAGTCATATTGAGTCAAAGCTTCAACTCTAGACAAGTCAATCACATAGGCTTCACCAGTCATGGTCTTTTCAAGGTCATAAGGCAAGTGGTAAGATACACCGAATGGAATACCACGGAATGAGATAGACTCACCGTTTACAGACCATCCTTGAGGAAGTTTACCATCTTTACCAGGAACGATTTCAGATTTGATTCCACGAAGTGTAAGTGGGTGAACATAGATCTTGTAACGTGCAGATTGGTTGTTCAATACATCTAGGTAGCAAGCTACTTGACGGAAAGCACCAATGATAGATCCTGAAGCATCAATAGGAGTAACCCCTGGGTGAGACATCATTTCAGCCACACCTGCGAATGGACGAAGACCTTGACCTTGGAAGTTCAACATACCTTGAACGATATGACGTTGAACGATAAAGGCAAATGTGTACCAAGCCATGAATTGTTCAGCTTCTTCATAAGACATACCCAAACGTTGGAAGATGTTAATAAGATCTCCTTGTTTGAAGTGCATTTTGTCTTTCATCAAGCGGTCAAGACGTGTTTCACAGTCTTTGAAACAGAGGTAACGTACAGGAGTAGCATCACCAGTTGCTTGCATAGTGAATTTCTCAGTGAAACAGCAGGCATCTGAAGTATCATTAGCAAAGTCAGGAGCTTTAGTACCCCAAGTGATACCTTCCATGATCCAGTCACCATTTTTAGCTTGGCGCAAAGCTCCAAAAGATGATTGTTCAAAACGTTTAAGGATATCGTTTACCAACTCATCATCCATGCCTACTTCACGAAGTGAAGGTTGAGCTTTAGACCAGTCACGTGAGATACCGAAAGGAATCTTACCATCTTCATTAGTGAAGTTTTCTTTGTTAGCTAGTTGAGCTTTAGTACGCTCATACAAGTTATCAATAGCTTCACCAAGCAAAATATCAAAATTTACTTTAGTCAATTTATTGTCCTCCAAAACGAACTCGTCCAAAACGGTTCTTAGGTTGTTCTTCTTCAACTACTTTAGAAGCTTTCTCAACCACAGGGTTTGCTTTTTCAAGCAACACAGCAAGTTTAGAAAGTTGTCCTTCTACAGCATCTTCATTAGCTGTCTTTTCTGCAATAATAGCATCTTTAGTAGCAATTTCAGCTTTAAGAGCTTCATTTTCAGCAGTCAATGCCTCAATAGCTTCAATAGCTTGTGCCAATGCTTGAGACTCTTCTGATTTAGCCTCTTCTTCTTTAGGCTCTTCAGTAGCTTCCTCTACCTTTTCTTCAGCTTCTTCAGCTTTAGGCTCTTCTTCAACCACAGGAGCTTCTTCAAGGACTTCATCCTCTTTAACTTCCTCAGGTTCTACTTGAGCAGAAAGGTGAGCAAGTACTTTTTCAAGAATTTCTTTATTCTTCAAGTGTTCTTCCTCATTTCTTACTAGTAAGGATGGATCATATCCACCACTCTTAGCATTACCAGGATTCCCTACAAAAGAGAAACCAGTAATCTCTACCTTATCTGTGATAGGTACATCAATATCACCGCCATGTTCCACATTATAAGCAATGAGTTTTGCATATTCTTCAATATCATCATCCCCAATATCTTTGTGATACCATAGAAACTCAGATGAGATTGCAAAAGGCTCATCTTGAAGAATAATATCCTTAACATTGCTTAGTTGTGTATTGACATGAGGTTTAACCAGTAGATCATATCTACCATTGTCATCCTGAACCAATTTAAGGTCACTCTTTCTGAAATAACCTTCTCTAACAGGATAACTATTGAGATCTCTGTGACCAGTTGATACATAACCTTCAAAAGTTTCATCAATGCTATCATACCAGTTCTTGAGTGTACCCTTACACAAGTAAAGTCTAATAGTACCATCCTGATAGAGCACAGAACCTTCAGATAACAAGGTCATGTAACCTTCACTGTTTTCAACCTTATTCACAGATAGGCACTCTTTTTCAGTGCTTTCTTGGGATAAGTTCAAGATGTTATCAAGGCTATCTTTTCTTTCAAGGTAGTCATTGATCTCATTCATGATCTTTCCTGCAATCTGTGTCTTGATGTGCATTATTCAATAACCTCAAACAAATTATATTTAAGTTTTCTTACTTTCTTACCACCACATGAGGCACAGTAGCGTACTCATACTCAACATTGTCTTGTTTGAGTCCTGCCTCAGTCTCAGGTGAATAAGGTAGCTGTTCTGTTTGCTCCTTTAGACTAGCCAAGAGAACTTCATCAGTAGTTTCATACCAACCTTCGCTCTCTTGGTTGTCACCAGGATAAAATTCAAAGAACTTTCGTGAGTTTTGGATAATACCTTTATCATTCAAGAAACTTACTCTAGCTACTAGGTCACGCTTCAGGAATCTTGATACTCTAAATTTACTCACTACTTGTCTACCTTCTTCTTTGTTTGTTTATTAGGCTTCTCAGCCTCCACAGCTTTAACAGTTGTGCCTTCAGTGATAGAAGAAATAACTTCAGACTCTCTACCAAACTGTATTGCACGTACTTCACGCAAGTACTCTTGGTAGGTTTGTCCTACGGTTTTTACTTCTGTCATTATTTATCTCCTGCATAAGTGATAGGGAATCCATAACAGTCAAATTCAGTGTCTTTAAGTGGAACTTCTTCAAGCTCATAGTTAAATTCATACTTATCACCACAGCAATAAGTGAATGACTTGAACTTGTTTTCATCAACATCATAATATTGAATCTGTTCATGCCCTACAACTACTCGTCTTACTTGAGCCAAGATTGTTTCAGCCAAAGGTGACTTGAAAGTTTTAGTTTCCCCATCAACTTCAATCTTGAGGTTCATTTTAGGAACTTTAATAGTAGCCATTAAACGTGCTCCTTCCTTGCATAATTATATTCACATTATAACAAAAAGAGGTAGGGAGTCAACCCTACCACAACTAAATTAAAACTTGATGGTATCAATAACCTTGGCTGTACCATGCTCAAGCTTGTAATGGTTAATCAAGTCCATGATAGCTTCCATCTCAAATGGATCAAAAGTAGCATCAAAGTCATTGATAAACTCATCTTCCTTGATATGAACAGTACCACGGACTTCAGGCTTACCACCTTTACCTTTACCAATTACAAACCCTACAATGTAGTTTGCATAGATATGACCTGTAGATTGCTCCATAAGGGCACGTTGGTCAACCACAAAGGTATATACCTTTTCAGACTTACCATCACCTAAATCTTGGTCAACCACTTTCACACGGTTGTCAAAGGCAATTTCAACATTCACAGCGTATGATGTACGTGGAGTACGAAGCATGTTACCTGATGCCCCAATAGTAGGGATCTTTTGTGCTACGTTTTCTGTACCACCATTGATAAGAACCTCAGCATCAAGGTCAGTCAAGTCTGCATATTTACGCAGTGTGTACACAGGTTTTCCATTGCGTACATACTCAGGCATAATTTCTTTACGCTTAGTATCTAAGAATCCAAGTACATCACCAAGTACTTCAGTCATTTAATCTTCCTCCATGCCTGTACATATCCTTCAAGGAGTTTGTACTAGGCTTATCTTTGGCTTCAATAGCTTCTGTTGCTTTTCAGGTGTTAGGAGTTCATACTCATAAGGTTCAGGAACTCCCCAATCAGTAACATACTTACCTTTTGCTTCTTCATCAAGATTAAGATAGTCATTATAGCCCTTAAAGGCATTATTATTGACCATCTTAGCATAATACACAGTAACATCAGGGTAGTACATCTGATCTGCTACATAGTGGTAGTCCATCCTGTACTCTTTAACCACAGCAAGGACTTTTTCCTCTATGTCATCAAGGTTAATAGCTACCATGTCCTCATAGGCTAGTCCACGGTAGTCATCTTTCTCTTTTATCTTTCCATTAACCCAAGCCCAATTATATCGAATTAGATAACTAACCAGCTTGAAAAAAGGATGGATTGTTATTGATGATCTTTGTGCAAGTCTCAATCAATGAAGTGTCAGTGATGTATTGCATCAAGTGATCAGGAATACCAAGAACAGTACCTACAAGCTTCTCACAGGCATCAATCACATCATCATCAAAGACTTCATAGACTTTAAGTAGATCATCTACAGTGTAGATCTCTGAGTCTCCATCTTCATTGAATTTTGTAAATGCCATAGTGATTACTGAAGCATAGTTACGTACCTTACGTGCAATACGAGCTGTAATGAACTTCTGATCAGCATTTACAAATTGTTTATATGCTGTACCATCCATTACACGTTCAGCAGTTGCAGGTGTAGCACTTGTCACAGGAAGCCATAACTCCACTGTGTAGTTCTTAGGATCAATAGATTGAACCTTAGAAGGGTCTCCATTCACAACACTTGTGGTAGGTGTTTCAATAGCCACAGGTGCATCTGATTTAGTTGCATCAATGACTTTCTCCTGCATTTTAGCAAGCTCTTCAATAGACATAATCTTGTCTGACATTATATACTCCTTACACAATTAGGTTTTTAGCTAAGTAAGCCTCAGCCATCTTTTCATCAATACCTTTAAGTCTATCATAAACATCAAGAATGTAAAGGTCATTATTGTAGTTGTAGCTGTTAGTGAATTCATAGCTATCAAACTTAATATGTTCTTTTAATCCAGTAGCATGTTGAAGCAAGTGAACAATCTGACCAAGGAAGTGATCTCGCATTGGAATGATTGTGTTCTTCATAGCATTGTCAATGATACTGTAAGTACCAATGTTTGATACTGTCTTATTCAAGTCAAACAGTCTAGCTGGAACTCCAAACATCTGACAGATAATAGCTGGAACATACTGTGAAAGGTAGTCCAGGAAGTCAGTTGCTTTAGTATCACGCTCAAGCTGTTCTAGGTTTTGGAAGTTACCTGAATACACAATGGCGTCATTGAACTCAGTCTCAGAAAGCTTCTCAGCAAATGCATTCATGTCCTCAACAATCTTCTGAGTACGTTCTGCCTTAGCAGTTCTACCCATGTCAAGTAGCTCTCCACTAGAGAAAGCAGAACCTTGCTCTACACTTTCCTCAATCTGCTCTTCCAATGTATCTTTAGCTTGTAAAGCAATAGTACCAATACCATTTCTTGAGATATCATAGTTCATACGGTTAAGGATATTAAGAATAAGCTCAACACGTTTTCTATCCTTAAGCAATGGACTCATACAGAATACCTGTGATGTATCTAATCTGACACAAGCGAACTCATCACTAGTCACTACCATTACATCATTTTTGTACTTTTCAGGGTCTTTAAGGATTTCTTTGATGTCATCCTCTGAGTAGTCAGTTGCTACTCTAGGGTTTCCTGTTTTCTGTACATAAGGAGTTCTGTAGTAGTCACCTTTCTTGATAAGGTAAGTCAAGTTTTGTCTTAGTACAGGCATCTTAGGGTAATCAATGACACAAGCGAGGATATCCTTAGGGTGAATCCCTACAAGACCCTCTTTTGTGGCAAGAATACCATAGTAACCATATTTTCTATATCCTTTAGCTACCTGCTTGAGTACATCATAGTTTCTTTGACCATTAAAGTTATGACCATAGAGGTATTTTCTAAGATCCTCATCTTTTTCAAAGCTATTTGTAGTCAGGTAGTTGGTGAACATATAGTTCACAATGTTGTCTAGGATGTAATCAACATCAGGAAGATCAAGAGCCAGTTGCTCAATCTCTTCTAGATTTTCATTGATAGATGTTCCTCTAAATCCTGTACTTGAATAGATCAATCTGTCCTTGTAGTCAGCAAGGAAGTGCCTATCCATTGCACATTGACCACCACAGTCATCTTTCTTACACTTTCCACAAGTCATTATGACCCTCCTAAGTAATAAAGCTCAGCCACATGGAGAGAAAGCAATACACTATCCAGTTCGTCAGGAGACTGTCTGAGTAGCTTCTTGATCTCTGCCTTAGGTCTGATCTTAACTTTTCTGTCCTCAGGTCTTTGAACCTCAGACACAAATGACATCTGCCTTGAAATAGCATCCCACACTTTTCTCACAAATGAAACCCTTTGTGCTTCCATCATACCTCTCAGCATTAGGTGCATTTCAGCCCTTCTGTTGAAAGCATATTCAGCACTAGGATCTTTACCAATGATCTTAATCTCAGTAGGTTTACCACCAAAGTTGATGTCATACACAGGGCATTTAAGCTGTCCTGACAACCTTCTCATCTTGAGAGGCTGTACAATGTGTGCTCCACCACCAGCATCTATGCCGATAGCTTTCACATTGAGTTGATTGGCAATGGTCACAATCTTATTGACAATTTCAATAGCTGTGACACCATCAATCCACTCTTTAGGCTTAATGTCCATTGTATCAATAGCTGTGAAGTGATTAGACTTGTCCACAGAAGAGATAGTGACCTGGATAGAGTCCGCACCTTTATAGGCACTATCCACTCCAAGGAAGAACTCCAAGCCTTCTGCTTTCATGTCAAAATCATCAAGAATATCAGGTGAGGCATCAAAGAATGAAGATCTCTCAGTAGGGAACTCACACAGGAGGTTTTCTCGAATAGAATCCTCTGTGATTGTGAACTGAGATCTCATCAGCTCATCTTTGGTGTACCTGATACTTCCCTCCTCCATTGCTGTAACCACATCCAGCCACATAACAAATTCATCATCAGCAAGATCCTCATTGGTCATGAAGTCATAAAAACTATTCAATGACCGTGGGTTAGAGATTAGGTACATAATCAACTTACGACCATCATCTGACTCAAATTCTCTACGACCCATGTGACCAAGGGCAATAGGTGAGATGTCAGAAGCTTCATCCCCAAACATGTTTCCTCCACGACCAATAACGTGGATTTTAGAAGGATCAGTGTAGTTACTACCTGCGGATAGACCCTCTAACTTACCACCATTTCTGAATGTGAACCCTTCACTAGAGAATGATGATAAACCACGCTTTAGTCGCTTATCCACTGAGGTGACATCCTTTTCATCAAAGGACAACATAGCCTTCACATCAGGGTGAGCGTTCACTAGGATTTCCCTAGCATGCTGGATGATAATTCCTGAATACTCTTGTGTTGATCCTACAGCATAGCAATTCTCACCTTCATAGGCAAAATGGTTTGACATAATGCCACAGAGGAAGGACTTACCATACCGAGGAGTAGCCACACAGTATCCTGTTTTGAAGTCTCCACTAAGGAACGCTCCAAATTGCACAGCTTGAGACCACCATAGCTCTAAGTTAAACTCAGATAATGCTGTGGTGAACCCAAGCTTGTAATATTCTAATTCTTTTTCAAAACCAAACCTTTCACGGATGGTATTTCGCTTAAAGTGTTTTGGTATTTTACCCTTCACAGCATCTTTTAGTTGATCCTGTGGAGTTACTTGATCCAAAAGGATTGATAGCTTCTCCTTGTTGGATAAAACCTTACGCTTTTGAGTAAGTAACCCAACATCTGCATCTTGGATGTGCATAGACAGTATCTCCTCCTGTGTAATCAAGACTTTCTGAGATCTGAACTGAAGGAGCTACAGCCTGAAAGCTTTCATCCACAGGAATGGTTAAACCATCCATAGCCTTACAGATAGGGCAAGTTCGCTTATCACCTACAGCGTTCCATGTCTTAAGGAGCTGTTCACCTGTGATGTCTCCAAAGAGCTTAGCACTTTGCACAGAAGCTTTCTCAATTCCCATCTGTGTCTCACTTAAAGCAAGACGGTCAATGTTAGACCAATAGGACTGGAAGATATCTTCTTTGCTTTGAGTGTCCTTGTTTTCATTCACAAGCTTCTTAAGGTCTTTTACATGACCATCAAGAATCTCTCTCAGTCTTCCACGATTACTTCTCACAAAAGAAGAAGTATCAACACCATTTCTCAGATTTATTAGATCCTGTGGATAGATATTGTACCCTAAGGCATCCAAGATGTAATCAATCTCATCTAGGAATGTCGAAGAGTACATATCCACAAGGTAGTCAATGACAGCATCTTCAGCAGTCAAATAATCACCATCATAGATCACTGAGGATGCAAATGTCTCTAATAAAACCAAAAGATCAGGATAATAGCTATCAAAAACCTTATTTCTAGGGTTCTTCTTAGTCATTCATATCTCCAAACAACTCATCAAGCTTAGCTTTAGTATAATTCTTAAGCTCCTCAACACCATCCTTGGTATCGTGGTTGACATTGACAGTAGTTTGAGTTGCTTTACCCTCAATACGGTCAGCCCACTCCTTACGCTCATAGTTATCTTCAAAACTAGCCATAATTTGAAGCATAGCATTTTTAGCCACAGGAGTCGCAGGAGGAATTGAGTTATAGACTTCAAAGCCTATCTTACTCACAAGAACTTCATCTACGTCTACTAGCCCCCAACGCATTTGATAAAGCTTTAGTGAGTCCTCATCCAAGAGACTGAGTTCTCGCATTGTTTCAGAGTAAAGTTTACCAGTTCTAGCCATACTAGCAAACCTCCAAAATTTGATATACACCCTATAGGGCTTGAACCTATAACCGCACGCTTAGAAGGCGTGTGCTCTATCCAGTTGAGCTAAGGATGCAGAGGGGTAGATACCCCATAGGAGACATGAATACCAATCATGACAAGCCCCTGACAGGATTTGAACCTGCGAAAAAAATCATGAGGTTGCAACTCATTGCCTTAACCACTTGGCTACAAGGGCAGAGGGAGGTGAGAGGGAAAAATATCAACAAAAACCTCTCACCGTGGAACAAAACACCGCTCACAATGAGCAATCTATCCTAGCACACAGAAAGGAATAGGTGTGCCTGATAATTAGTATATCAGATTAGGGTTTCCTTGTCAACCCCTTTTTGGAAATAAATTCCTAAAAGTATTGCTTCTGCATCATCATCACATTCCACAGTGTAGCCTAGCTCATTACATAACTCAATAGCCTTAGCTTTAGCTTCAGCTCTTTTACCGTTTAGCTTAAACTCTTTTCTCCACACAGTAGGCATTACAAACTTAACCTCTTGATTCTTAAGCTCTCTTAAAACCATACCTTGCACCTGTGCTAATTTCACAAGAGTTGCCTGATTACTTAAAACTTTTAGCTCTTCAATTCCGACTAAATCAAATTTGCCATATTTCTCACAGAGTAATCTCACAAACTCTGCCATGTAGTTACCTCTCACAAGAAGGTCTTCGTCTGTGCTTTTAATCACTCCGTAGTCAATTAATTTTTCATCCTCAAAAACTGCATATCCTGAACTTTTTGTACTCAGGTCTAAACTTAGAATTTTCATGTTAGTAATCTTAGCACAAGAGTGAAAATCTGTCAATAACCCTTTTGTGTTTTATCTGTACATAAATGATTCACATATATAATTAACTTACTTAACCTTAATACTTAATGATTAATACTTAAGTACTTAACTACTAAGTAACTAAGTAGTATAGCTAGTAAGTAATTATATATATAAATCATTAATGCTTAGATTAATATCTTAGTAACTACTTAACTACTAACTTAGTAACCTAGTAACTTAGTAACTAAGTAGTTAAGTAATAAATTATATATATAAATACATTTATGC